>Ga0315900_10003134_pt1 | contig 24443 bp, 16 predicted proteins | sample LakEriMetagenome_FD_203521 | JGI IMG/M metagenome (GOLD analysis project Ga0315900, IMG submission 203521) | Freshwater fungal communities from buoy surface, Lake Erie, Ohio, United States - Buoy 12 MA114 | ecosystem: Environmental > Aquatic > Freshwater > Lake > Lake biofilm | place: USA: Lake... | reverse complement strand
AGAGTGGTGCAATCTCTCCACACAACTTTGTGCAAGTGGGATTACGCGGGTACTGGCCTGGTCAAGACGTGTGGGACTGGATGGCAGCGCAAGGCATGAAGTGGCACATGATGGACGAAGTGCATCACCGTGGACTAGACGCAGTCATGACCGACGCAATTGCCGAAGCAATGAATGGCGTTGACTATCTCTATGTCAGTGTCGACATTGATTCACTCGACCCTGCATACGCGCCAGGAACTGGTACTCCAGAACCCGGCGGGCTCACAAGCGCCGATCTTTTGCGCGCGCTTCGCCGTCTCGCACTTGAAACTCCACTCGTGGCTTTTGACGTGATGGAAGTGTCACCGCCGTACGATCATTCAGATTGCACCGTGAATGTTGCGCATCGTCTCATCATGGAAGTCCTCGCTGGTCTTGCGTGGAAGAAGTCTCGTTGAGAGAACACCATCCACATCGTCGACGACTTGGCGGACGTGGCTATTTTCATCGCGTTGGGCCAGGGCTCATTACGGGTGCTGCAGACGATGATCCATCGGGAATAGGCACGTATTCGCAGGTTGGGGCCGCGTTTGGTTTTTCTCTTCTGTGGTCAACCTTCGCTGCGTTGCCTTTGGCAGTGTCGGTGCAAGAAGCAACAGCGCGTCTCGGTTTGTTCTCCGGCAAAGGTCTTGCTGCACTCATTCGCGAACAGTTCCCCAAGTGGGTTCTGTATGTGGCGTTAGTGCTTGTTGTTGGCGCGAACTCTTTCAACATCGGAGCAGACCTTGGTTCCATGGCGGCCGCTACTCGATTATTGGTACCCATCCCGCAGTTGATTCTGGTGATTGCGTTTGGTATCGGCATGGCGGTGATGGAGATTGTTATCCCGTATCACCGCTATTCAAAGGTGTTGCGTTGGTTATGCGTGTCGTTGTTGTCGTACATCGCTGTTTTGTTCATTGTTGATGTTGCATGGAGCAATGTGTGGGGTGGAGTGTTCACTCCCGACGTGTCATTCAACAAGACCACCATCGCTGCACTCATTGCGCTGTTTGGTACAACAATTTCTCCGTACTTGTTCTTCTGGCAAACCAGCGAAGAAGTGGAAGAACTGAAAGACGGTGGCGAAGCGAACGGCACCACAGGCGACGGCGGGTCGCACTTGCGTGCCATGCGTGGTGATGTTGTTGCTGGAATGTCGTCGGGAGTCTTGGTGATGTTTGCCATCATGGTGACGTCGGCCGCAACACTGGGAGACGCCGGAATTACCACGGTGGCATCCGCAGAACAGGCAGCCATGGCACTAGAGCCTCTGGCAGGAAGTGCAGCAAAGTATCTGTTTGCTTTGGGAATTGTGGGAACAGGGCTGTTGGCGGTTCCCGTTCTTGCCGGTTCTACGTCGTATGCACTGGCAGAGACATTTGGGTGGCGCGAAGGGCTCAGCTTGAAGATGTCGCAGGCCCGTGCGTTTTACATGGTGATAGTTGCGTCTATGTGCGTGGGGATGGCAATGAATGTTGCAGGCCTAGACCCGTTGCGTGCGTTGTATTGGTCGGCCATGTTGAACGGACTTGCCGCACCACCACTCATTGCAATGATTTGGGTGTTGGCACGACGAAAGTCTGTGTTAGGCGAACACGCAAGTGGGCGAGTATCGTCAACACTTGTAGGGCTTGCCGCAGTGCTCAGTGCGGCATTGCCGGTTCTGTATTTTGTTGCCAACAAGTGATTTACCTGGCGTGATCGCACAGAGGTTTCGCAAGTCGTAACGATGACAGGTCGTTGGGACTGCTCAAGCCAGCAATGGCTACATCAAAGTCGGGTAGTTCCCACACATCGCCGTCATCGGTAATCATGACAAAGCGTTCAAAGCGAGCAAGGAACGTTCGGTCGTGACTAACAGCAAGAACGGTTCCCTCAAAGCCATCTAATGCGCGCTCTAGGGCTTCCGAAGATTCAATGTCTAAGTTGTCGGTGGGTTCGTCCAACAGCAATACGTTGTGGCCCGCCAGTTCCAAACTAAGAATTTCAAGTCGCGCTTTTTGGCCACCTGACAACGTTTGAAATTCTTGGCGCGCGTTGTTGCGTAATCCATAACGTGCAAGCGCCGCCATCGACTTCTGCTCATCCACCAACTTGTCGCGCACAATGTCAATGCATTCGCGCCCGCGGAACTCTGGGCGGTCATTGATTTGAGTGAACATGCCCACCGATGTGCGGGGTCCGTACGTAATGGTGCCCACTAGTCCTTCGGTTTTCCCGTTCAAAGCGTTCAGAAGGTGAGTTTTCCCAGTTCCGTTCGGACCAATAAGACCCACACGTTCTCCAAAGTGAACTTCGTCGGAGAACGGCAGGAACAAATCGTCTACGGCAACAGATTCAAATTTCACCACGCGACGTGCGGAGTCGGCTCCAGTGAAGCGAACATAAATCTGCTGATCGGGAACTGGTGGCGGGGGAGGGCCCGCTTTCACAAACTTCTCCCAGCGAGTTTCCGCGGCATTCGCCTTTGTGGCGTTCTTAAAGTTCTGTGCAGCACGTTGCTTCATGATTTTCATGTGATGAAACAGGCGACGTTCTTCGTCGTTCCATCGCTTGAGGTCATCGCCCAAGAGTTCTTGGCGTTTTTGCCGTGCTTCAGGGAATGTTGCATAGGAGCCGCCATGTACCCAGCAGCCAGAACCTTCTACGGCAATAATTTTTGTGGCGACGCGTTCTAACAGCAAGCGGTCGTGGCTCACCATGAGAATGGTGCTCTTGCAGGTGCGAATTTGGTCTTCCAGCCACGCGCGGGTGGGAATGTCCAAGTAGTTGTCGGGTTCGTCCAAGAACAACACATCTGCGCCTGAGTTCAATAACAGGTCAAGCACTAATCGCTTTCGCTCACCACCCGACAGTTCACCCACTTTGCGTGTAGCAAAATCGGTGACCGGAGTTTTCACACTGCGTTGCGCAGCAGCAGCCCATTGCGACTCAAGGTCGTATCCGCCAAGATCGCCCCAGTCGCCTAGTGCTTCGGCATATGCCATTCCGTCGTCTTCGCCACTCATCATGGTTTTTTCTGCGGCGAACAAGCGCTTACCTGCTTCACGAAGTGCAGTAGGGGCAACCTCGATCAACATGTCGCGCACTGCATCGTCGGGCTTGCTCATGCCCACGTCCTGTGTCATTTTCAGAAAAGTTCCACCAATGCTGAACTCACCGTCGTCTGCTTCGTACTCGCCAGTGAGAATTTTCAGGATTGTGGATTTGCCCACACCGTTTGGTCCAACAATGGCTGCGTGTTCGCCGGCTGTTACGCCAAAGCTGACATCGAAAAATAACTGCTCTGCACCTGGTGGCGAGTAGGCCAATTCAGAAACAGCAATAGAACTCATGGATTTAGTCTTCCAACTCAGTGGTGTATTCCAACCACTCGTTTTCTAATCGTTCAATGTCGGCTTGCACTTCGGCAAGGGAGATGCTGAGGGCCGCAAGCTTTTCATGGTCGTTCCCAGCCTTGATGATTGACTCTTCAAGATCGCTTCGCCGTTTACTGCGCTTCTCCTGATCTTTTTCGTTGTTCGCAATAAGACGGTTCAAAGTGCTGGGACTGCGTTTTGTTTTGGGTTTTTTTGAGGCCGTAGGTTCAGGGCGCGTTGGTGATTTTGCGGCATTGGGACGTTGTTGTGGCATTGATCGCTGATGAGCGGGTCGCGCACTTCGCATTTTCAGCCACGCATCAACACCGCCCACCATTAACGATGCACCGCCATCCCCATCAAGGGAGAAGATTTCTTCCACCGTTCGGTCAATGAATGCACGGTCGTGACTAACAACCACAACAATGCCAGGCCACTCATCTAAGTAGTCCTCAAGTGCGCGAAGTGTGTCGAGGTCGAGGTCGTTTGTGGGTTCGTCTAGCAACAACACATTTGGCTGTTCCACCAGAGTGAGAAGTAATTGCAAGCGGCGACGTTCACCGCCCGACAATGTGCCAATAGGTGCAAATTGCGCATCGCCATCGAACCAGAACTGCTTCATCAGTTGAAGGTCTTCGACCGATGGATTTCCTTTGTCGCCGGCAACGGCATCTCGCACACGCTTGTTGAGGTCGAGGTCTCGGCCTAATTGGTCGTAGTAGCCCACTTGCACGGTACGACCAATGTCGATTTTTCCAGTAGTGGGACTAAGTCGTCCTGCGATGAGATCGAGAAGGGTGCTTTTTCCTGCACCGTTTGGACCAACAATTCCCAGTCGGTCGCCAGGTTCTAAGGCATGTGTAAATGGTCGAAGCACTGTTGTGCCATCTGGCCATGAGAAGCCAACTCCATCAAACTCAATTCCTTTAGAACCAAGTCGTTTGCTACCCAGGTCTAATCCCAGCTCCCCCTGACGTGCCGGGCCGTCTGCTTTTTGCGCAATAAGTGCTTCTGCTGCTGCGATACGCGCTTTGGGTTTTGCTGTGCGCGCTGGTGCACCACGACGCAACCATGCCAGTTCTTTCTTTGCTGCGTTCTTGCGAATTTGTTCTGCAGTCGCCGCGTTCTCTTCGCGTTCGGCACGCGCAGCGAGATAGGCGGCGTAACCAGAACCAGCATTGATGCCTTGTGGAATGTGGATGTAACCCTTGCCCCGGTCAAGTTCCAATACACGTGTAGTGACTTTGTCCAACACGTGTCGGTCGTGTGTGACCATAAGTAGTCCACCCGTGAATTTCGCAAGCCATTCCTCAAGAAATGAAATGGCATCAAGATCGAGGTGGTTGGTGGGCTCGTCCAGAATGAGGCAGTCCCATTCACCCGCAAGAAGTTGCGCTAGTGCTACTCGCTTTTGTTGTCCGCCCGATAACTCACGAGTGTCAGCATCGGCCATAGCGCCCATGCCAAGTTTGTCCAACATGGCTTCGGCCTGCCATGTGCCACCAATTGCATCGCGAACAGTGCCGTTCGGGAGATGCGGAATCTGTGGGAGAACTCCAATGCGCGCATTGCGTCCGCGACGCACCACGCCAGCCTCGGGTTCCGATTCGCCAGACAAGATGCGCAACAGTGTGCTTTTTCCGCACCCGTTCAAACCAACAACACCAAGACGGTCACCGGTGCTGACTGTCACCGAGACATTGGTGAAAAGCGCGCGACCAGGACGCGAGGCGGTGAGACCTTCTGCGTCAATGAGAATCATGTCAGTCGCGCCCGCCCGCAATGATGGGGGTCAACGTAAGAGCTGGCTCGTCCGATTCAAGTCGTTGAAGGCGATAGCGACTTTGGAACAACGCGACCAGCGCATCGTCGCTACGTCGAAGAATTCGAATACCACCAATTTCGCGCAGACGGGGAGATGATTCTTTGTCTGTGATGCGGATGGCTTGGTAGTCGGCATTCAGAATCTCTGTGGGAGCATTGAATTCATGCGCTAATCGATGAGCCAGAACTTCGAACTGCAATTGGCCAACGGCAGCAAGAATGGGATCGGCATCTCCCATGTCTGGATCGCGAAGAACCTGTACAACGCCTTCTTCGTCTAGCTGTTGTAGCCCACGACGGAACTGTTTGAACTTTGATGAATCAAGTGGTCTCGCCGTAGCAAACACTTCGGGAGAGAAGCGGGGAAGTGCGGGGAATGACACAGACTTTCCTGCATGCAATGTGTCTCCAATTTGCAAACCCGATGTGTTCACAATGCCAATTACGTCGCCGGGGTATGCCTCTTCAATGGTTTCGCGTTCGGAACCAAAAGCGGTGGTGGCGTACTTGGTACCTACAGCTTTTGCGGTGCGAGAACATTCAACATCCATTCCGCGTTCAAACTTGCCACTGCAGATTCGAGCGAATGCAATGCGGTCGCGATGGTTGGGGTCCATATTGGCCTGAATCTTGAAGATGAATGCTGCGAAGTCAGCTTCTAGAGGGCGCAGTTCTCCAGTGACATCGGCACGCGGTGCAGGCGCAGGGGCAAGGTCAACAATTGCATCTAACACCATTTGCACGCCGAAGTTAGTGAGTGCAGAACCAACGAAGACTGGTGTACTTTCGCCCGCCAAGAAACTTTCAATGTCTACGTCGGCACCAATGGCGTCGAGCAAGCCAATTCCATCGAGTGCTTGTGTCCACGCCGCTCCTTCTTCTTCGGCGGCAACTGCGGGGTCAACAATTTCTTCGGGTGCAATTGATGCACCACGCGCAACGCGGGTGAAGCGAATGAAGTTTCCGGTACGGCGATCGATAACTCCGCGAAAGTCGCCCGATTGGCCAACGGGCCATGTTGCTGGCGTGGGACGAAGACCAATTTGTTGTTCTACTTCGTCTAGCAATTCCAGCGGGTCACGACCAGGGCGGTCGTACTTGTTGAAGAACGTAATGACGGGAAGATTCTGCGAACGACATACTTCGAACAATTTCAACGTCTGTGGTTCAATACCTTTTGCAACGTCCAGCACCATGATGACTGCATCAACTGCCGACAGCACTCGGTAGGTGTCTTCTGAGAAGTCACGGTGGCCAGGAGTGTCTAGCAAGTTGAACACGCAGTCGCGATAGGGGAATTGCAGAACAGTGGACGAAATAGAGATGCCACGCTGGCGTTCCATTTCCATCCAGTCAGATGTTGCGGCACGGCGATCTCCGCGGGCTTTGACGGCACCGCCGGTTTGAATTGCGCCCGCATACAACAAAAACTTCTCTGTGAGAGTTGTTTTGCCTGCGTCGGGGTGAGAAATGATGGCAAAGGTTCTGCGAGCAACCGCTTCGGCCAGTATTTCCCCGCTTTCAGACATTCAAACAGCCTACGGTCGATGCGGCTCAGTCCCTGTGACGCCCGAAAGAGGGAAGCGGTGACTTGAGTAATGTTTTGCACATGTCGCCCGCCACTCGTTCTGCCAGGGTGGAAGCCCTTCTCGATCAAATGACTCTGGAAGAGCAGGTGTCGTTACTTGCCGGGTCAAACATTTGGAATACGGTGCCCATCGAACGCTTGGGTATTCCAAAGATGCGAGTCAGTGACGGTCCTGCAGGCGTGCGGGGAAGTCGTTTCGATGGTCCAAAGTCCATGAACGTTCCATGTGGCACCGCAATCGCTGCGATGTGGAATCCTGCGCTTGTACGCGAGCTTGGTGAGTTGTTGGGTCGCGAGATGCATTCAAAAGGTGCACGTGTTCACTTGGCGCCCACCGTGAATTTGCATCGAACACCTGTAGGCGGACGCAACTTTGAATGCATGAGTGAAGATCCACTTTTGACCGCAATTACTGGCGTGGAATACATAAAAGGTGTTCAGTCTTTTGGTGTCGCAAGCTGTATCAAGCACTTTGTGGGTAACGACACCGAGTTTGAACGCATGACCATCGACTCTCAAATTGATGAACGCACCTTGCGAGAGATGTATCTCATTCCGTTTGAACGAGCAGTCAGTGATGCCGATGTCATTTCGGTGATGACCGCGTACAACCGCATCAATGGCCCCTATGCCGCAGACTCCGAATGGCTGTTACAAGACGTACTACGAAACGAGTGGGGATTCGATGGCATGGTCGTGAGCGACTGGTTTGGTTTGCACTCCACAGTTGAAGCGGCAAACGCTGGGCTCGACCTTGAGATGCCTGGCCCAGGGATTCATCGTGGCAAGAAATTGGTCGATGCGGTGGAACGAGGTGATGTGTCACCTGAAACTATTCGCGAGCGCGCACGCAATGTGTTGAACATTATGGAACGCACGGGAGCATTAGACACTCCGCCTGGCTCAGAATATTTCCGTGACGACGCGGATGATTTTGCAATCATTCGTCGCGCTGGTGCGGCAAGCATGGTGTTATTGAAGAACACTGACAATGTGTTGCCGCTGGACACGAAAAACATTTCGTCCATCGCTGTTCTTGGTCCGAACGCAGCAAATGGTCGCATTATGGGTGGAGGCAGCGCATTTGTGAACGCACCACACGTATCGCATCCTCTTGATGCACTTCAACAGCGATTCGGCGGTGTTGCAATTGAACACGCACCGGGGTGCAACATCAATAAGAAGTTGCCCGAACTCGATCTTCGGTTGCTCGATTCCGTTGTTGTTGACTATTTCGACTCCGTAGAAAAATTAGATTCGGGTGCTGCACCAGATTTGTCTGACACCACGGGAACATTCCGAATCTTCTGGTTTGCCGACCCCTTATCGCGCAGAGGAAGTGGTTTTGATTTTGCGGCCCGTTTCGCCATGGGCTTCACACCTGATGTGACTGGCGAGTGGCAGTTCGGTCTTGAATCAGTTGCTCCCGTACGAATCACATTGGACGGCGAACTTGTTCTTGACAACACAGACGCACCCATGGGCGGTTCATTCTTTGGCAATGGACGTCACGAAAAAGTGGAGACATTCACCGTTGAGGCTGGTCGACGTTATGACATGGTGATTGAACTGCGCCACACAGCAAACGGAACTGGTGTTGGTGGTATCAACGTGGGAGCCATGGCTCCCATTGTGGGTGATCAACTGGGTGAAGCAGTTGCGCTCGCTGCACGTAGCGATGTGTCAATTGTGGTGGTGGGTACCAATGACGATTGGGAAAGCGAAGGTTGGGACCGCACCGATATTGACCTACCCGGCAAGCAAGACATTCTCATCCACGAAGTTGCAAAGGTGAGCAAGCGCACCATTGTTGTGGTGAACGCAGGGTCGCCAGTTGCAATGCCGTGGCTAAACGATGTTGACGCGGTGATCTATGCATGGTTCCCAGGGCAGGAATTTGGAGAAGCGCTGGTCGATGTTCTGACTGGTGCGTGTGAACCGTCGGGCCGTTTGCCAGTAACACTTCCGCGTCGTATTGAAGACACTCCAGCAGCAGAACATCACCCTGGTCGTAACGGTGCTGCAAAGTATTTGGAAGGGCGCCTCATTGGGTATAGGTGGTACGACACCATTGGCCGCGAACCGCAGTTCCCATTCGGATTTGGGTTGGGTTACGCAGACGTTGCCATCACCGATGCGGCTACCAGTGGCACACACACGGTGACCACAACTCTCACCAATACGTCGTCTCGCAACGGTGTACAAGTAGTGCAGGTGTACGCACACCTTGTGAACAGGGAAGGTCTGGCCAGCGACGAACCCCTGCAACGGCTTGTTGGCTTTGCTCGGGTTGAAGTGCCGGCCAATTCATCGGTGAACGCCGTGGTTCATCTTGATCGCGACGCATACCGCGCCTGGAATATTGAGACGAGCGCATGGACGCAATGGTCGGGAGACATTCAACTGCGTGTGGGAACAAGTTCACGACACGTTGTGCACACGTTGCTGCTGTCGCTGTAACTAACCGTGCTTCAAGTGAAAACTCTTGGGGCGCACATAGGGCGAAAACCCAAGCGAACTCAGGGCAATTCCTGATCCCGTGTCTTTCACGCCTGTCCACACAAGTGCAGGGTCTACATAATCACATCGATTCATAAACACAGTTCCCGTTTGTAAGTGGTTGCCAATGCGTTCTGCTGCGGTGATGTCTTGTGTCCATACCGAACAGGTCAGACCAAACGGTGAATCGTTCATGAGGGCGATTGCTTCGTCGTCGCTAGATACCGGCATGATGCCAATGACCGGACCAAACGATTCGTCTCGCATCACGCTCATAGAGTGATTCACGTCGACCAAGACTGTCGGGCCCATATAGGGAGAGTTGTCGGCACTGGCCGCAAAGTGGGATTCGTTCACTAGTGCTGTCGCGCCCGACGCAAGTGCTGCAGTTACTTGCCCACGAACAAACTGCGCTGCTGCGGTATTCACCATGGGGCCAATAGTGGTGGTGGCATCCAACGGGTTGCCAAGAACATACTGGCGGGTGAGGTCAACAAAGCCATCTACAAAATCTCCGTAGATGGATTGGTGAACGTAGATGCGTTCAATTCCGCAGCATGATTGTCCGCTGTTGAAGAATGCACCATCAACGTTTTCTGCAATGGCCAATTCCAAGTTGCTATCGGCGCGCACGTACGACGGATCTTTGCCGCCTAGTTCGGTTCCTACTCCAATAAATCGTCCAGCGGCAGCGCGTTCCATAGCGGCACCACCGTTAACGCTTCCGGTGAACACCACGAAGTTGATACGTGAATCACCAATCATCTTTTCAACATGTGAGTGACTGGCGTGAATGTGCTGGAAGACTCCAGATGGAAATCCCACTGCTTCGCATGCTTGGCTGAATCGTTCCGCACACAGCAACGTCTGTGATGCGTGCTTCATGATGACGGTGTTTCCCGCAAGCAATGCTGGAACAAGTGAGTTAATGGCTGTGAGATATGGGTAATTCCATGGTGCAACAATCAACACTGTTCCCACTGGTTCACGGCGAATGAACTTGGTGAAACCGTCTGTCTGTGGAACCGCAAGGTCTGCAAGATTCTCGGAAGCAATGCTCATCATGTGGCGTGCACGTTCTTGTGCCCCACGCAGAATCTCATTTGGTGTGTAGCGAATAGGTCGACCCATTTGCAGAGTGATGTCACGTGCAATGTCGTTCACATGTGTCTCTAGCCAGGCAACCATTGCTTCACACAAAGCGCTGCGTTCTGCAAGAGGCATGTTTCGCCATTGCTGTTGTGCGGCAGCCGCCTGTGACAACACACGTTCTATGTGTGCATCGTTGGCAAGTTCACGCTCTGCAACAACAGAGCCATCTATGGGGGAGATAATGGTGTGTACGGCTGTCACGACGTAACAGTCTGCTACGCAAACTGTTACGCGGGCACTATGGCGCGACGCACAGGGCGGTCCCAGCCTGGTTGGCCAGTGGGTTTGGGGCTTGGCCACAAGCCAGGTCCCATTTCCAAAATGCCGTGGTGCGTGGAGTAATCACCCATGAGGTTCAAGAACGGCACAGCATCGAATTGCTCTGGGCCGAGAACGCCAGTGCCTTTCCATGATCCATTCGCTAAGAGCTCAAGTGCAATAACTGGGCACACTGCTGTTTGCCACAACACCGCTTGTGAACCCCACTCACGCATTGTGGTCTCGTTGTCGGCAACGTGGTACAGATACACCTCGCGTGGTTTGCCATCGGCAATACCGCGCACCCATGTACCCGCACACGTTTTACCGTGCATGAGGTGACCCAATTTTGCGGGGTTAGGAAGTACTGCAGCAAGAACATCTCGCGGCGCAACGGCAACGTCACCCACACGAATTTTCTCGGTGCTGTCCAAGCCGAGGTAGGCGAAAGTTTTCAGCCAGTCGATGAATTCGGCACCAAGTCCGTACTTGAACGTGACGCGTTGGCAGTCGACACCGCGCGGAATAAGAAGAACTTCCTCGTGCTCTACGTTCACACATTCCACGGGGCCAATGCCGGCGGGGAAGTGGAACACTTCGGGTTCACTGAAACAGTCGGTGGTGTACAAGCCGCGTTCTTTTTCCCACACAATTGGCGGGTTTAAGCATTCTTCAATTGTTGTCCAAATGGAGAATGTCGGTGCAAAGTCGAAACCGTCAATAGACAGGTTTGATCCGTCACGTACGCCAATTTCGTGCACTTCATCGAAGATGTGATCTGCCGCGTAACGCGCGAACACATCGCTGAGGCCTGGTTCCACACCCATTCCAACAAGTGCCAAAATTCCACGTTCTTTCCACGTGTCGTGTGCATTGAGTTGGTCTTCACCAAGTGGTGTCCCTACTTGGTTGTACGGGTCTGTGGGGTGAGGCGTGCTGAGGTTCATCGCCATGTCCATGTAACTGCACTTGGCTTGGTAGCACGCTTCAAAGATTGCTTCGTTAAAGCGCGGATCGCACGCGTTCACCACAACATCGGCTTTTGTTTTTTCAATGAGAGCAACAAGTTGCTTTACATTGCCAGCATCTACAACTTCTGCGGAGAACTTTCCGGGGTCGTCTAACTCGGCGATGGCTTGTTCAGCACGCTCCCGAGAAATGTCGGCCAACACAAAGGAGTCGAAAAAACTCCTCGTTTCGGCAATAGAGGCCATTGAGGCCCCAACTCCACCAGCTCCTACGACGAGGATTTTCATTGTTCTCACGGCTCCGGACACGCGTACGTGTCAATTTGGTTACTTATTGTCAGGTTATCTCAGTCGAGGTACGAGTTGCGTTCACGCAAATACTCATCGAGTTGTGTGATGAATTCTGTTTGGGACCCTGTTTCTGGTCCCGCCATGGGGCGATGATTTCTCACGTGGCTAAGGGCCTCGGCCATTTCCATACCCAGCAACATCAGCACCGCTGTTGCGGTGGTGCCCGCACGCCCAATTCCCGCGGCGCAATGCACCAATACATTGTGACGATTACAGACTTTGTCGGCCACCAATTCCACGAATTCCAACGCACCATCGAGTGAGGGGTAGGTGAGGTCGGGAATGGGGAACCAGAGGCCCGCAGTACCCACATTCGTTTTGTGCCACGCAATGTAGGTGTCGTATCGGCCCTTTAGTTCGTGCTCTTCTACAAGACACACCACGGTTCCAATGTTGTGACGCTCGCGAACATCGTCGGCACTGGGTGCTACGTAATGCTTCCCGCAGAGCCACAAAGACCCCACTGCACTTGGAACGGGAATCTCGTGAATTCCACCATCGGTATTGAACGGAGTAGCCACCAGGAGAACCGTAGTTCGGCATCTGCGTGGAAAGATGTAGCCATGGCGTTGCCCGTTGTAGGACATATTCAGCCCTGGGCTGACCCACAGGTGGTCAGCATGAATCGGTTGCCGATGCGAACGCCGATAGTGCCATACACAGATGCTGTATCTGCTCGTACAGGTGTGCGACAGAACAGTCCGTGGTTCAAAAGTCTCGATGGTGTGTGGAAGATCAAGCGTTTCGAAGATGTCTCGCACGTCACTGCATCGTCACTCACTAGTGACACCACCAAATGGTCAAAGATTTCTGTGCCCGGCAACTGGACTCTTGCTGGGTTAGGAGATGTTCCTCACTACACCAATGTGCAAATGCCATGGCAGGGCAGGCCACCGTCACTGCCACCAACAGTAGCTACTGCGGTACACCGCACCACATTCACCGTGCCGCAATCGTGGAAACAGCGCCGCACCATTCTTCACATTGGTGGTGCCGAAAGCGTTCATATGGTGTATCTAAACGGTGAATTCATTGGGTATGGAACAGATAGTCGATTGCCCAGTGAGTACGACATTTCTGAACACTTGTCCGCTGGGAAAAACACGCTTGCAGTGGTTGTGTGTCGTTTTTCAGCTCAAAGCCATTTAGAAGACCAAGACCAATGGTGGATGGCGGGGCTTCATCGTGAAGTGTTTTTGCGATCGCAAGCGCACGTTGCAATAGACGACGTACACGTCAACGCAGGCGTCACGCCGCGTGGTGTTGGAACTTTAGACATAGATGTAAAGGTGTCTGTTCCTGCGGGAACACAGCTTGAACGTGGCTGGATGGTGCGTGCACGTTTGGAAACCATGTCGGGGAAAAAGGTGGGCGAGCCACGGTCCAGCGAAGTTGCATGGTTCGACCTTCCGTACGTGTTTGATGGCCATGTCGCACGGTTTCGAAACTGGAACGTAGACGATGTTGACCTGTGGAGCGCCGAGAATCCAAACAGGTATCGCGTGGTCTGCGAACTAGTGAGCCCATTTGACGAAGTGGGCGAAGTTGTGGCTGTAACGACGGGCTTTCGTTCGGTGCGCATAGATGGCAACTCTCTGTTGGTGAACGGGAAGCGCGTGATGATTCGCGGAGTCAATCGCCATGACCATCATCCCGATAAAGGAAAGGCCGTCAGCGTGGAAGACATGCGCGCAGATCTTGTGTTGATGAAGCAGCACAATGTGAATGCAGTGCGTTGTTCTCATTATCCGAACGATTCGCGTTTTCTCGATTTGTGTGACGAGTTGGGTCTGTACGTGGTGGACGAAGCCAATGCAGAAAGTCATGCATGGAACACCAGCTTGTGTCACGACTCTCACTATCGCGAAACATGGCTGTCTCGTATTTCACGCATGGTGGAACGCGACAGGAATCATCCCAGCATCATTATGTGGTCGCTAGGGAACGAAGCTGGATACGGGGCAGTTCACGATGCGGCAGCAGCATGGATTCGCTCGGTTGATTCATCGCGTCCGCTTCATTACGAAGGCGCGGTGTTTCATGCAGGTTGGGACACTGGCGGTATTGCAGCAAGCGACGTGGTGTGCCCTATGTATGCGCCTATTGATGCCATTGTTGAATACGGCAAGAACAGTGCTGGCAAGCGTCCACTGATTATGTGCGAATACAGCCATGCCATGGGCAACTCAAATGGGTCTCTGTCCGATTATTGGCATGCCTTCGAAAACACTCCTGGTGTGCAGGGCGGTTTTGTGTGGGAGTGGAAAGACCACGGCCTCACACAGCGCCTGAAAGGTGGCGGCACTCGGTTTGCTTTCGGTGGACAGTTCGGTGACACACCAAACGATGGCAATTTTGTGGCCGATGGTTTAGTACATGCAGACCTGACACCGCACCCTGCAATGCGCGAACTTGCGTGGGTGCATCGCCCGGTGTGGGTCACGTTGGGTGGCAGTAAGGCGTCTCCACATCTAGTGGTGCGCAACAGACAATGGTTTAGCGACCTCTCGCATCTTGCCGCTTCGTGGGAACTTGTTGTGGACGGGGAAGTGCGTCGAACGGGAGTGTTGAAAGTTCCGCACACTGCCGCAGATTCGCAAGCGAAAATTGCTCTCCCTGTCACAGTTCCTGCGTCGGCGGGCGAAGCGTTTCTGTCTGTGCGATGGACATTGACACAACGCACCGCGTGGGCACCCAAAGGCCATCTTGCTGCGTGGGATCAAGTGACACTGAAGTCTCAGAAGCCTGTGCGTGTCACAGTTGGTAAAGGAAACGGTGATGCCCCGCGCATTTCTCCACGAGTGACGTTATGGCGTGCAGCAGTGGACAACGACGGCTTCAAGATGATGCCGCAATTGTGGAACGGATTCGGTCGTTCACTAGAGCGTTGGTTGGGGCAGGGAATTCCCACCGACGACGCCGATGTGCTGACAAGCAATACCCAAGTAGAGGAACGCACCGATGGTTCTGTTCGTTATGAACACACCGTTGTTGTTCCGCCAGAACTTGCAGACCTTCCACGTATTGGTGCCACGTTCGATGTCCCGGCTCGATTTACTCGTGTGCGCTATTACGGGCGTGGTCCACACGAGAACTACACCGATCGAAATGCGTCGGCGATGGTGGGCATATGGGAGAGCGAGCCAGACGAACTGCCGTATTTGGTTCCACAAGAGTTTGGTTTGCGCACAGAATGTCGCTGGATGGAACTTGTTGATCCGAAGACTGGTGATGTGCTGCGCATTCAAGCCGATGGATGTCTGCTGCACATGAGCGCTGTGCACTACACCGCATCTGATCTACATGCCGCAAACGACAGAACTGAACTCACTCGACGTCGCGCGCTGACAGTTCACGTAGACATTGCGCACAGAGGGCTGGGAACCGCAAGTTGTGGCCCCGACACTCTGGAGAAATACCGCATTGCGCCTGGCACGTACACCTTTGCGTACGTGGTGTCACAGCGCTAGTCAATTCGTTCGGCGGCACCCACGGGCAACATGCGCCACCCGTCTATGGGTGTTCCGGGAACGCACAGTGAAACAACACAACCACCAAAGCCACCGCCCGTCATGCGCGCGCCGTACACACCTGGTGTTGCACACAAATCGCGCACAACTGCATCCATCTGCGGTGTTGACACGGCAAAGTCAGCAGACAAACTCTCGTGACTATCTCGCATGAGTTGGCCTGCACTGGAGTAATCGCCTGCCGATAACGCACTAGCGAATTCGGAGACCCGTTGATTTTCGGTAATTACGTGACGTGCGCGTTGTGCAACAACTGTGTTCTCAATTCGTGAGATATCAGATAGAGATGCTGAGCGCAATGGACCAATTGCATCTTCGGCATCTGCACATTCACGCACTCGGTCGGTGTATTCAGAACCTTCTAATGTGCGATGCGCAATGTACTGCACCACAATTTCGACATCTGTGGGAATGGGAATGTGGGTCACACTTAGAGCAGCACAATCAATGAGTGTTCCTGTGCCCTCGCGAGCAGTGGCGATGCACAGCTGATCCATAATTCCTGTGGGAACGCCGGTTGCAATACGTTCTGCTTGTTGCATCAACAAAGCCAGGCTGGTGGCAGACAGTGAGTCATTCAGTGCGTACGCCACAGCAAGTTCGAGAGCCGCGCTAGACGACAACCCTGCGCCAACGGGAAGTGTGGTGCGTACGTCTCCGGTAACTCCGTGTTGTGGATTCACTACAGAAGCAACCGCGGACACATATCGACCCCACGATGGTTGCATGTGCGGGTCAAACGGTGCTCCTAAAGAAAAGTGAATGGTTCCCTCCTCATCATGCGAGTGAAGTGTGACTGTGTCTGCCGCGATGTCGCCTTCCACGGTGGTCCACCTGTTGATGGCCATGGGAAACACAAGGCCGCCTGTGTAATCGGTGTGATCACCAATGAGGTTCACGCGACCAGGTGCACGAGTTCTCACAGTTCAAGTGCCTCACGAAGTGTGGCGGCAATGTCGGACGGATTCACCGGGTTGAAGTATTCGCCGGTTGCAACTTCTACACCCGCTATGTAACGCGGCAAGTTCGTTGCGCGCCACGGGGACACAATTTCCATATTCAGCCATGCATCGGGCCAATCGCTTGCCGCTCGTGGGGCCTGATTCCACCACATCATGTACGGCGGTGGTGCGTCGAACGCGTGGCGAAGTGCAGAGAATGTGTGGCGAAGTACGACACCTAATGACGCACATTGATCATCGGTTAACGATGGCAAGTCAGCGATGCGTTGTTCGGGAGCAACTCGAAGCGAAACCGGGTACACAGAGGCGTATTCGGTCCACACTCGCCATCCGTCCATCTCTAACACGAGACGATCGCCGGGGTTGTCATCTGGTTGCCACTGCGCACGCAACTGTTGTGCTGGGCGTTCAGGAACGTTCGGAAACGCGTAGATCTGTCCGTGTGGATGGGGAATGGTTGCACCAATTTCTGCTCCACAATTTTCAAAGATGACAACGTGCTCGCCGTGTGGCAATTTACGAAGTTCCACAGTTCTTTCTGCCCACAGATGAACAAGTTCATGCATATTGCGCAAACTTAAAGTGGCAAGAGATTCGTTGTGCTCTGGTGAATACAGCACTACTTCGCAATAGCCCTCGTCTAACGACGGCCACCTATTGGGAAAACTACGAACTGTGTAGGGCTCGGGTGCTTCTAGTCCACCAACACAGAATGGGCAATCAGACGATGGCAAGTTTGGTCTGTTTTGTCGTTGCGTCACAATGTGCACCACCGTTCCGGTGTGCGGATCTATGCGTACTTCGTGTGTCATGGGTGCACCACGCGTTCAAGTCGAATAAGGAATGACGACTCTGGCAACAGCGACGGCATGGGTAATCCGACATGACCCAACACGCGCGCATCAAGCGTGGTGCTGTCGTTGTGAACCCACTGTGGAAGCTGGCGGTGTAATGCCCAGCGCGGAGTACCCAGATGAACGACAGAGACGCGGTAGTGAACCGCACCATCAACGGGAAGCCGAAGCGGTGCTGAATGATTACTAGGTCCACTGCGCAGTCTGCTGACACAGAACAGTCCTTCGTTTCCGTCATCGGAGAGAACACCACGAATATCGATGGTGTCGTCGGGGTGGTTAACTCGTATGAAGTGACCCGAATGAAGGAAATTTCTGTGTTCTTTATAGAACTGAATTGCGTCGCGAAGACCGTCACGTTCTTTGTCGGTCAAGGTGAGCAGGTTCCATTCCACTCCCAGCCATCCGAAAAGTGCGGTTGTTGCACGAAATGACAGTGCATGCTTGCGTCCCGTGGTGTGGCACGTAGGCGAACCGATGTGGCTTCCCAGCATTTCGGGCGGGATGAATGTGGTGAGCCCCTTTTGAATTTCCAATCGATCGAGTGCATCAATGGAGTCACTGGCCCAGAAACGCTTCACGTACTTGGCAACGCCCATGTCGATACGGCCGCCGCCAGACGCACACGATTCAAACTGAACCTTGGGGTGGGCCGCTGTGAGTCGTTCAAGTAGTTCATAGAAACCTGCTGTCTGTGCGTGCGAGGCACCGCCTATGAGGGGTCTGTTGTGGTCCCACTTCACATAGGCAATGTTGTTTTGGCTGAGCAGGGTGTTGATTTTGTCGAACAGATACTCGCGAACATCGGCGCGCGAAAGATTGAGAACTAACTGATTGCGGCCCAACAATGGGTTCACAAGGGTTCCATCAAGTGCCCATTCAGGGTGCGCGCGATACAGATCGCTATTGGGGTTCACCATCTCTGGTTCAAACCACAGTCCGAAGTCCATTCCTAACGACGTGACATGAGAGATGAGTGGTGACAAACCGTCTGGCCACACCGTTGCATCGACCCACCAATCGCCTAAGCCGGCAGTGTCATCGCGTCGACCGTGAAACCAGCCGTCGTCCAACACAAATCGCTCCACACCAACATCGGCCGCAGCAGTGGCGAGATCTTTCAATGTGTCGAGATTGTGCTTGAAGTACACGGCCTCCCATGTGTTGAGAACAACGGGTCGCTTGTTTGTGTGCGCAAGTGATCGAACATGACGGTGGAAGTTCTGTGAAGCGCCAGATAGACCAGCGGTAGAGAACGACGCAACCACATCGGGCACGGAGTATGACTCTGCGGGTTCTAGAACTAGTTCGTTTGGTTGAAGCAGTTCCCCAACGTGGATGGTCTTCAGTGTTTCCGTGATGCCGTCACACTGAATACGGAAGTTGCCACTCCATGCAAGGTGAACTCCCCATACATCACCACGCTGTTCTGTGAAACCAGGAGTACCTGCAAATACCACTCCAAGTTGCTCGTGCGATGTGCGCCCCGTGCGATTTTCAATACTGACCTTTGATCGCTCCCACGGCGTGCGTTGTTGTACTGCTTCCATTGCGTGACGACCACCAAGAGTGAGTACTACGCCTGCATGGGAACCAACAGGAATACACAGTGACGCCGCATTGATGGTGAGTGGCGTATCGCCAGTATTGGTAATTCGCGCTGATGCAACGAGCGCATTTGACGAGTCGAGTTTGACGATGAGATCAATGGAAACTCCATGCTGCTCGTCATGCAGTGCAAAAGAAGATGCGTTATTGACCATCGCTGGAGCGCTTGACGCTTTCAGTGTGTGGTGCGCGAACGAAAAGGAACAGGTCAGATTCAGTGGAAGGTTCTTTCCATGACGACTGGCCTCTAGACCTGGCAGACCTGTCCAGCCCTGTGACGGTAGGGGGAACACACCGGGCACAACTTCGGTGTCGAGCCCGCCCCCCATGACGCCCCGCGAGAGAACTGATGCGTCGATGTGTACGTCGCCAAGTGAGACGCCGAAGTACGCGATGTAGAGAACACCATCACGGGTTGCAAACACCACACTGGTGTCGTTATTGAAGAGGTGGTCAACCACCTGAATGTCCCCGCTCATGCGGTTTCATTCTGCCAGCCGTGGCTTAGACGGCACACTCCGAGTCGCCAACTTCGCCAGTGAATGGTCCTGTTTCGCCGTAATCCACGAAGAAATCGGGAGCTGCGTCTGGCTCGGGGATGTTGTCCAAGTCGCGAAGCCCTTCAGCAACTGCAACGGCACCACCAGAGCGGGCCAGCCATCCCTGGAAGGTTTCCCCAGCGGAACGCTCTTCTGCGAAACGACGAATAACGCGTGCTGCGCCTTCGGGCGCGTTCTTTGCGGGAAGACGAAGTGCCTTTTCACCAAAGTGAATTTGCTCTTCACCCACATAGCCACCCAACAACATTTGGTAGCCGGGCAGTGACTTACCGTGTGCACGACGCTCGGCTCCGAAGAACCCAATATCGCTGGCGTGGTGCTGACCGCAACTGTTGGTGCAACCAGAGATATTGATGCGTACTCCGCCCACTTCAGCCAAGCCTTCTTCTTCAAGCTTTTCGCCGATTGCGTTTGCGAGTCCACGAGATTGCGTCACAGCAATGTTGCAAGTGTCGGCACCGGGGCAGGCAACAACGTCACGTGCAAGTTCTGCACCAGGTTGTGCCATACCAATCTCGCTCAACATGTCGTACAGCTCTCGCATTTGCTCTGGCTGCAAGCCGCGGAACACAACGTTCTGGCGGTTGCTTAAGCGAACATCGCTTTGGAAGTGACGTTGAATGCGCGCAAGTCCACGGAATTGATCTGCAGTGATGTCACCCAGGGCCGCATATGCAACGGCTGACACTGTTCCGTTTGCGACACCGCGAATGACGCTTGCGTTTTCCCAACGGCGGAACGGATCGCTAGACGACAATTCAACGCGTACGCCTTGGCCAACTTGTGTGACTTCGCCAGAGGTGGCTTTGCCGGCTGCCGCGTCTCCCGCTGCAATCACTTCAGGTGGAATGCCACCGGGCCAAGTGCTGGAGGCGGGGAGTGTGTGGCGAATCTTGATAACGCGACGACGCACTTCGTCGATTCCCAACTGATCAACAACCCACTTCAAACGTGCACGCAACTTGTTGTCGCGGTTTCCTGTTTGGTCAAACACACGAAGCACCGCTTCGATGGTGGGCAACAAGTCTTCGCGAGAGGTGAACTCTTCAAGGGCGAGAGCGGGGTGTGGTGTTGCACCCAATCCGCCCGCGATATACACGCGGAAACCGGGCTCGATAGAACCGTCTTCGTGTTCGCGCACGGTGGCAACAACGCCAACGTCGTTGAACATTGCTTGACCACAGTCTGTGGAGCAACCAGAGAAGTTCACTTTGAACTTTCGTGGCAAACGTTGACCCAATGGGTTACGAACGAAATGACGGAACACTGCGTCGGCCCACGGAGTGACGTCGATTTTTTCGTATGGGCAGGCACCTGCAAGGTGGCATGCCATGACGTTGCGCACGGTGTCACCACATGCTTCACGCGAGGTGAGACCAACATCGGCGAGTCGACGCAATAAATCGGGGATGCGCTGCAACTGCACAAAGTGGAACTGAATGTTCTGACGTGTGGTGATGTGACCCCATCCGCGAGAGAACTCCACCGCGAGGTCAGCCATAACGTCGAATTGCTCTGGAGTGATGGAGCCGGCCGGCAACTTAATGCGCACCATTTGGTTTGTTCCACCTTGGCGCTGACCGTAGATGCCGTTGTTCAATCGCATGACGCGGAAAACATCTTCGGAGATCTCGCCATTCAGGTATTGCTTGATGGCAACGTCAAAGCGTTGAATATCGCGCATCTGCTCTTCATAAAGATCGCGCGGGAATGGTGCAGGTGCAATGGATGGATTCGTTCGCACAGTAGGTGTGGTGCTCATGATTGTCCTTCTTCTATAGGTTCGCCCACCTCACGGAGGGCATCTGCGAGTGCGCGACGAAGCCGTCGGGCATTTGTGGGAGAGAGATGTGCAACAAGGCCTTCGCCTGCTTCACCAAGACGCTCAACAGTGAGTTGCACGCGTGGTTCTGCATCGTCGTAGTCGTCGCTGACGGCAATTGTCCACGAGACGGGCGTTGGGTCGTCAAGACCTTCGGGCATGTCGCCAAGGTCAATCTGAACAACATCGATAGAACGGCGCATTAGAGACCTGCCACTGACGTTGGTTGGTGTGCACCGCTGATGAACTCATACGCAGCAACTTCGCCCACCACGATGGTGCTGGGAGCACGTAGTTGTGCAGCATGAAGCTCGCCGAGGGTGGTGCGCGTGGTGTGTTGTTCTGCGCGAGTGCCCCAACGAATGGCTGCAACAGGCGTGGTGGCCGAAAGCCCACCATTCATTAAGCGTTGTGCAATTACTGCACGCTCGGAAACACCCATGAGAATCACAATGGTTCCGCCTACTTTGGCGAGCGCTTCCCATTCAATATTGGACGACGCGCCAGATTCACGGTGGCCTGTTACAACGGTGAATGCTGGAGAAACATTGCGATGAGTGACGGGAATTCCGGCTGCTGCTGGAACACCGACAGCACTAGTAATTCCAGGAACAACGGTGAAGTGAATACCTGCATCCATGAGCGCTTGGGCCTCTTCGCCACCACGGCCAAACACAAACGGATCTCCGCCCTTCAAACGAACAACGTTGAGGTTTTGTGATCCCAAATGAACGAGAAGAGCGTTGATGAGTTCTTGTGGGGTGGGGTTTCCGGGCTTCTTGCCAACATCAATGAATTCCGCACCAGGTTTTGCTGCATCAAGAATGGATTCGTTCGACAGATAGTCGTGAACAATGACGTCTGCTTCGGCAATAAGGCGTGCGGCCTTCACCGTGAGAAGTTCGGGGTCGCCCGGCCCTGCGCCAACAAGATGAACTGTCATTGCAGAACTTCCTGTTCGCGAACTACGGGGCATGCCATTCCTGCATCTGCCATGGCTTTAGCAATGATGGGTTGCCAATCGATGTCTTCTGTTGACAGTCCCTCGCCATGAATGCGTGCTCGCTCGATGGCGAGTCGCGATACAACATCGGCGAATTCAGGAACGATGGCGAGTTCAAGATGCGAACGTAACCATGATGCAAGTGCGGGGCTTGCGCCACCTGTAGACACGGTGACCATTAATGAACCGCGTCGCAATGTTGCGGGAAGAGTGAATGCGCATCGGTCGGGATCATCTGCCGAATTCACCCACACTCCCGCTTCTTCGCACTCGTCATAGATGAATTGATCCACCTCTGTGTTGCCGGTGGCGGTGATGACAAGACGGAACTTGGCGGCGTCACCGGATGCGTATTCGCGCTGCACACAGGTGACAGGAAGGGAAGCAAAGTCGTCGACAATGTGTGGCGCGATGACCGTGACATCGCCACCAGCTGCAAGCAATTGTTGAACCTTGCGTAAGGCAATGCGTCCGCCGCCCACCACCAGAACGGGGCGACCAACAAGGTTCAGATTGACGGGGAATTGCATAGTGACGAGCAGGATATCTAAATCCCGACAAATACAGTCAGATTTATAATGAATGAACCTCGACCCAGGCATGTGCTAACAACTTGGAAAACGCCCCCTATATAAGAGGTAACTAGTGAGAAAGTCCCACCTATCCGTTTCCACCGCGCTCTGCGTGGGTTTTGCGCTTCTCGCCGCGGCCTGTGGGGGCAACGGAGTCGACAACGTCGACAGCTTCGAAAAGACATTGTCGTGGGGTGACTGCAAGGGCAAAGACGCCCCCGAAGATCCATTCCAGTGCGCAACGTTGACCGTTCCTGCCAACTATCGCGACGCCGGTGGCGACACATTGAAGATTGCTCTCGTGCGCCTTCCTGCAAGTGAGGGCAAAGCCAAAGGCATCATCCTCACCAATCCTGGTGGTCCCGGCCAGTCCGGAGTCCAGTTCATGCAGTACAACGCTCGCGACCTAGCAAGTTCGCTCGGTCTACAGCAGTTCGACATTGTTGGGTTCGACCCACGCGGAGTCGACCGTTCGGGCGGCGTGCGCTGTTTAACGGACAAACAACTCGACATGTTCTTGTACGCGGACAACACCCCCGACACGCCCGAAGAAAAGAAAGTAGACGCCGAGTCAGACAAATTCGACAATGCCTGCACCGAGAAGTACGGCGATGCACTGAAGAATTACTCCACGGAATACACCGCACGCGACATGGATCTCATTCGCGCCAGCATGGGGTTTGAAAAATTGCATTACCTCGGAATTTCCTACGGAACGTACTTAGGCGGTGTGTACGCAACATTGTTCCCCGACCGAGTCGCAGCAATGGTGCTCGATAGCGCATTTGATCCGCAAGGAGACACTCCAGAACAAGAACGCACCACACAAGCCGAAGGTTTTGAAAAAGCATTCAACAATTGGGTGAAGTGGTGTGAAAAGTCACCGGAACAATGTCCGTTCTCGTCCAACGACGTAAAGAAAGACTGGCTGGCGTTGTACGGCCAACTAGATAAAGAGTCACTCGTTAGCAACAAACGCGATGTCAATCATGAAGTGATGGATACTGCAACAAAGTCAGCGCTGTACGCAGAAGCTATGTGGGCCGAACTTGGTCGCGCACTTGCAGCGGCTAAAGACGGTGATGGCGCCGCATTGTTAAACATGGCAGACCGCGACAACGGGCGAGATGACAACGGTTTGTATTCGTCGCAGAACGATTCGTTCTATGTCATTCAATGTGCCAGCGGTATGGAAGGAAAAGATCCTAAAGATCCGAAAGCGCTGCTAAAAAAATTGCAAACAGTTGCACCATGGTTTGCCCGTGAGTACGAAGTGGACGATCTCACCGGTTCGTGGTGTGAAGATGGCTTTGGTTCGCCGTCGCTAGCGCAAGTGAAGTACTCCGGCACAGCACCCATTGTTGTTGTAGGCGGCAAGAACGACCCCGCAACTCCATTCCGTTGGTCCGAAGAGATGACGCAGAACATGGGAGAAAATGCTCGCCTTGTCACATTTACTGGTGAAGGCCATAGCCAAATTCTTGTTGCTCGATGTGTAGACAAAATCGC
>Ga0315900_10003133_pt1 | contig 24446 bp, 35 predicted proteins | sample LakEriMetagenome_FD_203521 | JGI IMG/M metagenome (GOLD analysis project Ga0315900, IMG submission 203521) | Freshwater fungal communities from buoy surface, Lake Erie, Ohio, United States - Buoy 12 MA114 | ecosystem: Environmental > Aquatic > Freshwater > Lake > Lake biofilm | place: USA: Lake... | reverse complement strand
CCTATAGATAGGGAGCGAGATTGGTATATCACTCCTCTTAAATTTAAAGAGGGTAAGTCCCCAAAGACTTGTAGTAGATGCTACTCACATTTTATAGGATCTCCATCACAACCCAATTGCAAAGGTTGTTGTGAAGAACTAGCATTTGGTAGTCTTACAAACAGCTTTGAAGAAACCAAAAAGAAAAGACCTAGATTAATAAGTCCAGTTGTTATGGATATTATCATCAAAGAAGCTTATCTTGCAGGTACAAAGGAGATTCCCTTTAGTGAAATGATGAAAGAACTTAAAACTAAATTAGAAAATGGCTATTACAGGACTTAAAATTGAACAAGCAGATGGTATACATAATATGCTGGTATATAGTAAACCATTTACAGCAGAAGTGGATGATGAGGAAGGTGAAATAGACGGCGTTTTAATTGAATGGCAACCTGTTGAAGATGATCTCACACACAAAGGAGATCCGGTTGTCAATGTATTTAAAATGACAGAGGAAACTTTTCATAAAGATCTCAGAGTACACGCTGTAGAAAATGAACATCTAGTAACTAATTGGTCTTCTAATCCTGAATGGACACCGGAAGGCTACACAAAAATCATAGAAATATAATGGGAGCAACAACTATTATCACAGGAGCACGTGGTAGAAACATGCGCGAAGCATTTGATAATGCTGTAAAAGATGCAGATGATTATTATGGTCATCAGGAAGGTTATTCCGGAGCAATTAATACCTGCCACCTTAGTAAAGATGTTACAGATTTGTATAAAAAGATGGGCCGTGACAAACTAGAAAGCCATATCATAGATAATACAGGCAAACGTGAAGTCTGGGGATTCTGTATTGAAGAACCTAAGTCTAACAATAATAAGGTTAAGAGTGTTGTAGAGAATTATCCTCAGCACGGCACTAGAAAGTGGAAGACTATCTACCAAGCAGTAGATGAATGGGGTGGAGATGTAAAAGCTACAGCTGATTCTCAAACAGAATGTATAAAGAAAGCTAGGGCTTACGTAGAAAAGAATCCTGATATTAATTTAGTAATTAAAATTGCTAAAGTATTAGAAGCAGGTAATCAAAAATGTGCTAAAGTACAATACAAAAAGGCTACCAATGAACGTCTTGGTAAGTATGTATTTGTAGGTTGGGCTGCAATTTAATCATCATGAAAGTAGAAATTTTAATGAATGGTACAGTTAAAATTGTACTTATTCCAGAGAATGAAATTGAAACAGCAATTGTAAAACAAATTGCGGTAGGCGGTGTAGATGCAACAGTTATTACTCAGCACACACAGATTCTAGATAAAGTTATCCAGGATGGATTAGTAATTACACCACAAAAAGGGGATGGTTACAAAGTCCAATAGGAAATCTATGCTTATAAGACCAAGTGGAAGGAGCAGTGATTTTATTGCTCCTTCTTTTGGTTATGGCTGTCTTTTAAATTGTACATATTGTTACATGAAAAGACATAAGCCTGAAGGTTTAGATGTCTCAAAGAATATAGGAAGTATTCTTACAGAGATAAGCAATCATGCTTGGTTCACAGAGGTTGAGAAACCTAATCAAACAGATCCAGAATATATCACTTATGATATAGCATGCAATGAAGACTTTGCTCTTCATAGAAAGTATTATGATTGGGAACAAATCTTTGAGGTGTTTGTAAAACATCCTCATGCAAAAGCAACATTTGCTACAAAGATAATCCCTCACGAATTCCTTTCCTTTAATCCAAAAGGTAAGGTAAGAATTAGATTTAGTTTAATGCCACAAGTAATTGCGGACCAGCTAGAACCTAACACACCACCAATTCAAAAACGTATTGAAGCTATCAATGACTTTAAGAGAGCAGGCTATGATGTCCATATCAATTTCTCTCCAGTTGTAGTATTTGACGGATGGCTAAATGAATACAAAGAACTCTTTAAACTTGTTGATTCAATTGTAGAGAAAGAATATAAAACAGATGTATTATCAGAAGTTATATTCCTTACCCATAATGAAGACAAGCACAAGCACAACGTTGAAAATAATTTACCTGGAGAAAATTTACTCTGGAATCCTACTCTGCAACAACCTAAAATATCCCAATACGGAGGACATAATCTCAGATACAGATGTAATATAAAGGACAAGTACATACGTTCCTTTAAAATGTTACACAATGAGATTATTCCATGGAACCAAATCAGATACATCTTTTAATGTATACCCCATACCAACTCACACTGCACTCAATCACATATCCAAAACAACGCTTCGCGTAGGATATTAAGTTGAATGCAGTTTCGTTTTTTCAAACTAAGAAAGATTTATTAGCTTTATAATATGGACAATTTGAATAATCTTGAAAACAATTTTTCATATAGCGAAGGTGTATGGGCTGCTAAAGGTATGATCAAACATATAGCAACTACAACATACGGAACTATTGAACAAGCGGTGAATGTAAAGCAAGCGCTGATAAAAAACTTTGAAGAACAATTTGGTTACTCCAGAGAGATGGAAGAATTAGATCCGCGTTATGCATATGAGCTTGGAATACTTGATGAATTAAAAAAAGAATTAGATGGTACTAGGTAAAGAAAAAGAAACACAGCTTGCGATGCAAGACTGGCGTAACAATGTAGACAAGGTATATAACCTTAGACTCATTAAGCATCATAATGGTGCAGGATTTGAGGTAATATCTACGTATGGTAGAAAGCACGGCCACCAAACAGTACATAAAAAAACAGATGGTCCGGTTAATTATTCTCAAGCAAATGAGATTTACCATAACCTTCTACATGAAAAGGTAAAGAAGGGATATGAAATAGCATATCAGCATGAGTCAGAAGGATAACATATTTAGCGTCCGCCTTGTAAAGAAAAATGGAAAATTAATGCATCAATTACAAGGAGATCTGGCAATGTACAATGAATTTGTAAAAGGTTTAGAAGAAGGCCAGGTAGTAGAGGCCTTCTTTGAAGCCTATAAAGATGATGGAACAAACCCACAATTGGCAATGATCCACGCATCTATTAGGAAGTTATCCATGGAAACAGGACATACCTTTCTAGAACTAAAACAATATGTTAAAGAAGCAGCAGGATTATGCTGGAAGGCTAAAGAAAAAGATTACTGCAAATCATTTGCAGATTGTTCTAAAGAAGAATTAGGATTAGTGATTGAAGTGTTGAATGAAATTGGACAGCAAGTTAATCTGTCGTTTTAGGATACTCAACATCCTTATACTTAATCAAATCTTTATTACTAAACTCTTGTTCCATGTCTCTTAGAAATATCATTACTGTTTGTAAATGATAAATCTCTACCGCGTTTTCCTTATCTTTGATTTCTTCTTCAGACAGTTGTAAAGCTTCAGCCATTAGTTTAACTATGTCTTCTGATTCTTTATCCTTGAGCAAGTAATGAAATAAAGATTTCATTCTCTGATAGAAGTAGGTTCCGATCTCCAAATTAACGGTGATATGTTCCTCAAGATAAGGTACTTTAACTGATTTTTCCATAAGTCAAATATAGCATTTTAAATTATGACATTAAAAGAGATACAACAAAAATTGTATGAGAACCTGAAAGAATCAGGGTGGGGAGATAAACTTAAGATGTTTATCATGAGTCAACAGTTCTATGAAATACTAGAGACTCTGTATAATGAATCCCAAGCAGGAAATAAATTTACTCCAGTAATAAAAGATTTATTTAAAGCATTTCAGGAGTGTCCCTATGATCAGCTTAAGGTTGTCGTCATAGGGCAAGATCCTTATCCTCAAGCTGGCGTAGCGGATGGTATATCTTTTTCTTGTAGTTATACAGGAAAACTACAGCCATCGTTACGTTACATCTTTAAAGAAATTGAATCAACCGTTTATCCTGAAGGATATGATGGTGATGTGGATCTAAAGAGATGGTCTAATCAAGGAGTCTTAATGTTAAACACAGCATTGACATGTCAGATAGGTAAGATAGGATCCCATATAGAACTATGGAAACCTTTTATTGTGTATCTGATGGATGTGTTAGCACATAACAACTCTGGTATAGCGTATGTATTCTTAGGTAATAAAGCCAAAGAGTGGCATACTCATATACCAAATCTTAATTATAAATTCTTTACAACACATCCTGCCTCAGCTGCCTATAAGAAAGATAGCAGATGGGACAGCGGAGACTTATTCAATAATATAAACAAAGTCTTAGTAGGTAGTGGAAATACAGAAATCAAATGGTAACAGATGAATTAAAAGAAGCATTAAAAGAAAGTTTAAACAGTGATCAGCTCTCAGCATTTGAAGAGTTAGTTGACTTTGTAAATAGTAGTTACGCAGATATTGACCAGCCAGACGCTATAGTTTTGAAAGGCTATGCGGGTACAGGTAAAACATACTTAGTCAACAAAGTAATTCAATACATAAACCGGCGATATACAGCGCGTAAAGTCGCAGCTACTGCACCAACAAATAAAGCCGTTAAAGTCTTAAGTGAAACATGTAGCAAGGAAACTAAAGCTACATATATCACAGTCCATAAATTGTTAGGACTAAAAGAAGATATTGATGTCAATGGTAGGCAAAAGTTTATTGCAAGCAATGAGGAAAATATGATTAGTGAATTCAAATATCTAATTGTAGATGAAGTCTCAATGCTGAATGATGATCTATGTATTGAATTACTTAAGTACAAAGACAAATTAAAGATTGTTTTCATGGGAGATCCCGCGCAAATTCCACCTGTTAATAAAGAGGAATGCCTGCCGTTTACGGTAGACCAGGGCGGATATAATTTCAAAGTGTTAGAGCTTAAAGAAATCATGAGGCAAAAGAATGGTAATCCTATTATCAAAGCTTCCTTTACAATACGTGATAACTTAGATATGGCACAGCCTATTACTAATTTAAGAACTATGGTAAATAGCAATGATCACGGAATCATCTGGTTCAATTCGCAAAATCAACGGCAGTTGGTAAAAGATTGTGTAAAAGAATTCTTTAAGTCTTCGTACTATGAACAAGATCCGGATTACATAAAAGTAATCGCTTGGCGTAATAAGACTGTAGATTACATGAATAAGTTAGTAAGAGAAGCTCTTTATGGTTCAGATGTAAAAAGATTTGAGCCAGGTGAAAATCTTATTGCAAACGGTCCCATATTCGCAAGAAGCTATGATCCTTGGAACAATGGGTATAAGTATCGTGTAAACTATAACACCTCTGATGAATTTAAAATATCAGCCGTCAGAATTGTGCAGCTCCAATTTGAAGAGAAGTATAAAGATGCGCCGTTAATAAGTTGGTCAGGTACGTTCTGGGAACTAGAGTTAGAAGATAAGTTTGACTGTCTTTATGTAGTACATGAAGACTCACAGGAGAGCTACAAAGAATTACTTTCTCAAGCTAGATCTCAGGCATTAAAACAAAAGAAGAAAAGCTATTGGGTAAACTATTTCAACATAATGAAATGGTCCGCTAATCTTGCATACAATTACGCAATAACAGCACACAAATCTCAAGGTAGTACATACAGCAATGTAATCCTACTAGAAGAAGACCTGGACTTTAATAGGAAAGTTGTAGAGCGTAATCGTATTAAGTACACGGCATACACCCGTGCTAAACACAGATTATTTATTTTAAGATAGAAGTATGAAAAATTGGTGGACATTTGGAGACTATATGCACTTTATTGTTTTAGCATACATGATGATATCATGGGTTGTAAACATAGTCAAACTATTTGGTTGTGATTTTGCAGAACCTTATAAACAAGAATTTATTCATTTCATTGGACTCCTTCCAGGTTTGTCAATGATAACATGTTGGTATTAATATGAAAGAAACAGCAAACTATGTATTCTTCTTTGGAGGAATGTATTCGCAATGGGCCGGTATACCTTTTCAGGAAGGAGATGTAAAGTTCAATTGTACAGAACAGTATATGATGTATTGGAAAGCCCTGGCCTTTGGTGATTTGAAAAGTGCAGAAAGGATTATGGAAACCTATAATCCTGCAGAACAAAAGGCAATAGGAAGAAAAGTAAAAGGATTCAATGATGAAAGATGGGATCTGATTAAGTATCAAGTGGTTTATCAAGGAAACTATTTAAAGTTTTCGCAGAACCCTGATCTACTTGATACATTCCTGATTAAGCACAAAGACAAAATGTTTGTAGAGGCTTCGCCTACAGATACAATCTGGGGTATTGGTAGAGATTTATCTTTCCCTTATCTAGAAGATCAATCAAAATGGAATGGTCAGAATTTATTAGGTTGTGCTATAAAAGAAGTACAACAAAAATTAATAGAAGATGAAGTTCCAATTTACTCTATTAGCTAAACATAGAATTCAATGCCGATACTGAGAGAACAGATGCAGAGGATGTCAATAATTTATCGGGAGATAAAGAATAGAGGTCCTGTTACGTGTAAGCATCTACACAGTAAAGTTAATTCAATTGTAGACCGGCCAGTATGTAAATCAACTATAGAGAAAGATTTATTCAAACTCAAAATGGATTTTGATGTAGAATTTATTTCATCTAGAAGAGGTTATGTATTAGCAGATGAGGTAGATTTTGTAGATAAAGTAGTTGAATATTTTAACATAGAGCTATGACATTTGCAAGAGGAAAAGTAATGTGTTTGTATAATGATGGAGATAATTTATGCATATCTGAGTCTGATGTATTTCATGGAACAATGCTTCCGGATACACCAGAGTTTGATGATTTGCTTATAGATTTGTTGAAGGCGGATGATGAGCATGACTATGCGTTTAAAGTTTTGCAATACAATGAAAAATACTTTCATTATCCAGACTTTAAAATGACCTCACATACCTTCTTTGATTATTTTAAAGACAAAGGTTATTTTACAATTGGCGCAGAAAAGAATGCGGATCCTGGATCTTATTCAAATAATAGAGAAGCAAACATTGCAATAAGTAAGTGCGGCGATAAGTTAGGAGCTGAAGTAATATTCATAAGAAATTTTTCAAACAAAACTGTATACGTATATGAACATCAGAAATGGTATAAACATCTACCGGTATATAATGATGTTAATTCGGTTAAGAAATTCAAAAGAGATATCATAATTATATTTATGAATCATTCAAGACCTGATGAGCAAAGTGGACAAATGTCAATATCTTTAGAATTTACAAAAGACTTTGATGGCTACCACAACAACGCAGTGACAGGAATAAGGAAGTTTATGAGTAATGAATAACTTGCTAACAAGACTTACATTCTCAACGCCTCACAGACTGTCCTTACTATCATCACAAGCACACGTTCACAATAAACAAACATATGCCAACATACAGACCTCCTATCAATAGAGATCAGCTACAACAGCTAGAGCAATACTTATATGGGTTAATCCGTTATACAGACACTGCAGAATTTCAGAAAGACATAGATAGCCGTTTACAAAACAAACTACTACATGAGATAGCATATATCTCTATGGCTATAGATATCCTCAAGCAGATCTACTCTGGAACAGGATCTGAAGTACCGGTAGTAGGATGGGAGCTTAACAATCCAGACATAGAGCAAGGCTACATGAGAATATATCATTTCTCTTCAGCAGCACTAGCTGGTAAATGTTTAGGAATAAATAATTCCCATATAGGATCTGTTTGTAGAGGAGAAAGAAAGTCAGCAGGTGGATGGTGTTTCAAATTCAAATCAGAATATGAAGAGGAAGAAAGATACACGTTTGATCCAAATTCTCCTAAATTTGAAATAATTGACATAAGCAATGGTAAAAAAGGAGATGCTTCAACAAATGGAGATGTTCAATGAAATGACATCTGCAGGATTAACACCAAATCAGTATTATCTATTATGTTGTATGAGAGATTCTATATCTCCGCTTAGGATGAATATGCATCTTGAATTAAGAAACCTAAAACAAAATGGGTGGATTAAAGAAGATAACAAACTTTCACCTGAAGCAATGACGTTGATAGATCAGATTGAAAAGCTCTTTAAAATCCAGAAGACCAAAACAAGTAGTCAGCTAATGACAAAGGATTTTAAAGACAATATTGTAAAATACAAAGAGATGTTCCCTAATATAAAGTTACCAAGTGGTAAAGCTGCTAGAGCAGCTACAGGAAATCTTGAAAAGAACTTTAGATGGTTCTTTGAAAATTATGAATACAAATGGCCAATAATTTTTCAAGCCACAGCTAAATACATAAATGATCACCAGGAACAAAACTGGAAGTTTATGCGGACATCACAATACTTTATCCGGAAGGATAATCTAAGTGACTTAGCAGACTATTGTGAAATAGCAATGACAGGTGGAGATGAAGAAGAAAAGCCAAGATACACAACACAAAAAGTAGTATAATGAAAGGTAGAATTCATAGGGCATTAATCAATGTGTTAATGTCCTTATTAGTATGGTCAATCGTTGATTATTTCATCATTCCAATAAGCTTTTGGCAGTTTGTTGTTATTGAAATTTTTATTGGAATTGGAGAACTTTTTAGTATCTTTGTTAAAGACAAATTTGGTATCCTTAACCCGGACAGCATCAAGTTTTTAAGCGAAGAAAAAGAAAGATCAGAAAATGGATTATAGCAAATATTGTATAGGCCAAAAGCAGGCTTTTCAGGAAGCTCTTGACGAAATGGTAGGGCGTAAAAATGGAACAATTACTAGTTTCCGTACACCCTGGCCAAAAGTAGATGATGCCGGTACAGATGGGTTTGAATGGAATTCACTCACTGTAATCGGTGGAAGACCTGGAACAGGTAAAACATTAATCAAAGACCAACTCATAAGAGAAAGAGAAAAAAATAATCCTGGACAAACAATGCGCATCTATGAGTTTAACTTTGAGATGTTAGGTAAAGTTCAAAAACAACGTGAATTCTCAGCTCATATCAAGCAGCCATACAAGTATGTTAAAAGTTCTAGCGGAATGAAAATTACAGAGGAAGATCTGGCTAAATGTTTTCTCTATGCAAAAGACGTTTTAGCTAATGAAGGTTATCCTATTGACTCATGCAATATTCCAGTTGACATTGATACATTCCAAAAGATTATTGAATGGTATATGGAAAAGCATTCAGTAAGAGTTGAGGGAGGAAAGAAAATATACACTAAGACAGTTATAACAATAGATCACGCAAACCTTTTTAAACTATCCGCCGGACATAACAGTAAAACAGATATGCTATATGAATTAGGTGAGATACTTACAGATTTAAAACGAAGATTTCCAATCGCGTTTATTGTCTTATCTCAACTAGGCAGAAATGTAGAAACACCAGAAAGAAATCAAGATGGGAAATATGGAAACTATATTCTTCCAACAGATTTATTTGGTGGTGATGCGTTATTTCAGCATGCGGATCTCGTTATAGGTATCAATAGACCATCTCTAAAATATATCCAATTCTATGGTCCAGATAGATACATTATTGATGATGAGAACATTTTAGTATTTCACTTTCTTAAATGTAGAAATGGTGATACAAGAATGAGTTTCTTTAAATCTCATTATGATAAGATGTGTATAGAAGAAATGACTGTTCCCCCCGCAAGACAAGAAAAAAGAATATCAACACAATAAGTAATGGCATTAAGTACAGTAGATGGAGCAGGTAGCAAAAGAAATAAAATTGCTAGTCTCCTAGAAAAACACAAACCGTTATTTGAAAAAATTGGTATTTCAAATCCAACGTTTATTCCAAAGATGGCCTATCCGGATAACGGAGAAATAATCATTGGATTTTATCCTAAAGAAATTAATGCAGGTCAAGACGTATATACTGAGTTTGTAAGCAGAGATTTTGAACCAGAAGATTCAGAGCGTAGGCTTTGGAAATGGGTTTACAATCCTGAATATGCAAGAGAGTATAGAATGTCAGAACCTCATCCTTCAACAGGAGATCGTAGATTTTTAGTACCAGTTGATGAACTCATTGATGTTGCCAAAGACATACTTCAAAAAGAACAAGAGCAGACAGGTCAACTAGATGTTTTTAACTTACTTGAAGCACCTGATGGCAACTCTGATCAGTCATATGCAAATCTCACAATGAGAGATTATGCAGCTATCCAATGGAAAAGACCAGTGAGTCACAAAAAATGGTTAAATGAATTAATAATTAAACAATTTGGAAATGGAAGGGATTAAATTACCTACAAAAAAAGTAAAGGCGGAATCTAAAAGTCCAAAGAACTTGATCATCTTTGCTAAGCCTAAAGTTGGCAAGACAAGTATGTTGGCGGAGTTAGAAGACTGTCTGATTATAGACCTAGAAGATGGATCTGATTATGTAGATGCGTTAAAGCTAAAAGCAGATTCAATTGAAGCAATCAAAGCAATCGGTGAAGAAATCAAAAAAGCAAATTATCCTTACAAGTATATTGCTTTAGACACCATTACAAAACTTGAAGAGCTATGCATTCCTTATGCTGAAAAAATTTATTCCAATAAACCTATGGGTAAAAGTTGGTTTAAGAAAGCTGCAGATGGAAAAAGTTTATCTTCTGAAAGCGGTAAGGCTCAGTATGGAAACATATTAAACCTACCAAATGGTGCAGGCTATCCTTATTTAAGAGAAGCTATGACTAAAGTAATTGAGTACGTCAAAACATTAGCCCCAAGAATTATACTCGTAGGCCATATCAAAGACACTCTATTAGAGAAATCCGGTGCAGAATTTTCAAGTTCTGACCTTGACCTTACAGGTAAAATAAAGAGGATCCTTACATCTCAATCAGATGCAATCGGATACCTTTACAGAAAAGGTAATAACCAAAACATTTTGAGTTTTACAACAAGCGATTCAGTAGCATGCGGTGCTCGTCCAGAGCATCTCAGAAATAAGGAAATTGTTATTAGTGAAATGACAGATGAAGGGTTAGTTACAAATTGGGATAAAGTTTACATTGATTAATTTAATTTAAAAAAGTATGTTAAGTACAAAAGACGTAAAAGGAGGAAATGAAGGTGGAGGAACAGCTAAAACTATTACTCCAGGTAATCACAGATTAATGATTCACAGCGTAGAGCTGAAGCAGTATCCATTCATGGTGGATAAGAAAGCTTATCATTTAATTCTTAATGTGGAAACAGAACCTATTGCTGACTTTGAAGGATTCTTTATTGATCCAAATGATGAGTCAAAAGGAAGATATCAAGGGCAGGTAGGTCAGATAAAGACTAACCGTTATTATTATGCGGATGGTACAACCAAAGGTGGTACTCCTGTTTACAGAGATGCTGAAATTCTGAAGATGATCAAGAGTCTCTGTGAATATTTAGATATGCAAGATTGGTTCACAAAGGCAGACAATAAGTATGAAACTATTGAGGATTTTGTTGATGCATTCAATACTGATGCTCCATTTAGAGGTAAGTATGCAGACTTTTGTGTTGCCGGTAAAGAATATCATAGACAAAATGGTTATTTAGGATATGATATGTACTTACCAAAACCAAAAAATCCATTTAAGCCTATTGCTTTTAAAGCAAAAGATAAGGTACTTCCTTATTCAGAAGCAGAGCACTTAATCAAAGCAGATCCTAAAGAGGTATCTAACTTTGGTGGTGATGATGACTTTTCAACAGGAACAGATGTTTCTGGTCAAACTGAATTTGAATTGTAAAAAACAATTCTTATTTTGTTCTGCACTAAAGCAGTCAACTTAGATAAAGGGGGTAGGTGCCAAGCACTGCCCCCTTTATTTATTAATCTAAAATTGTATGCTCAGAACTAAAACATTAATAAGCGACTTCAGTGAGGTCCCCCATACGTGGGTGTATGAACATTACCTGAACTTGCCAGAAAGACTTAATGGACAAGATGTAAAAATCAAATCTATATTTAATCCAAAAGACAGCAACCCATCATTCTTTGTGTACTATTCTAGAAGCTCGGATAGATATAAGTTTAAAGACTTTTCTACAGATAGACAAGGAGATTGTGTTGAATTAGTCAAAGAGCTATTTAACATGTCCAAAAGATTGGATGCTGTACTCAAGATCATAAACGACTATAATGAATTTCTTAGTAAAACGGATGGGAATTATCAGCTTGAAAACTTTATCGTTCAAGATAAGTATAAAGTTGATGCCTACATTTTACGTAACTGGACAGAGTTTGACCAAAAATATTGGATGAGGTATCAGATAGGTTCTAAAGTATTAGAACACTTCAACATACATCCTCTTGATCAATTCACATTTAAAAGAGGAGATGAAAAAGTAGACATTAAAGGAATAGGTATCTATGGTTTCTTTAGAAAAGATGGATCCTTGTATAAAATCTATCAACCTCTCGTAAAGAATAAGAAATTCATAAAGATTCAAGACTATATTCAGGGGACTGATCAACTACAATTTGACAAACCGTATTTAGTTATATGCAGTTCATTAAAAGATGTAATGGCATTTACTAAGTTAGGTTTTGGAAATGCGGAAGCTGTCGCTCCAGATAGTGAGAACACTACAATTCCTGAACACATTATCCTTGCCTATAAGGAAAAGTATAAAGCCGTGTGTACCATCTTTGATAATGATGAAGCTGGTATAAAAGCAATGCTTAAGTACAAAGAATTGTATGGCCTACCCTATGCTCATCTAAATCTTGAGAAAGACATTGCTGACTGTGTAGAACAACACGGTATCGCTAACACAAGAATTACATTGTACCCAGTGTTAACCAAAGCTCTAACAGGAATCAAAAAAGAACTTGTAGTATGAAAAAATATATTGGAATTGATATTGGAAAAAAAGGAGCAATAGCTATATGGGATGGTGAAAAGTATCACACATGGCCAATTCCTATGATTAAAAATGAAGTTGATTACCAAGCATTACATTTTTTACTTCAAGATTTTGAAGGATTCAATGGTATAGTAGTATTTGAAAAGCTTGGTGTCATCTTTGGATCCAGTAAAACAACAGCCTTTTCAATGGGCTATCAAGCAGGTGCAATAGAAATGCTTTGCATATCCTTAGCACTACCTTATGTAAAAGTACCTGCAAAGAAATGGCAGGATGAAATGTTTCAGGGAGTTGAAGAAGTAAAGATTACCGGTAAAACAAAAAGAGATACAAAAGCAATGGCCCTTATAGCTATTAAGAGGTTATTGCCTGGACTAAAGCTAACCTTTGGAAACACAGCCACAAAGCCAAATGACGGCTTGATAGACGCAGTTCTTATGGCAGAATACGCAAAACGTAAATTTTAGAATTATGAAAAGTAGTTTAACAGCAGACGGAGTTTTACTGAAACTCCAAGATTATGGTATTCGTTATGTTGTAACTGAATACTCAGGTAGTGGAGATAGCGGAGCTATTGATACTATTTCCTTTTACAATGAACATCCAGATATGTATGTGAATGTAGAGGATGATGAATATAATATTCCAACTAATGCGGAAGAAGCAACACTAGCTCCAGATGAATATACTATGCTTAAAAATACAATAGAAGATATCTCCTATAAAATTCTTGAGCGTGGTGATGTAGATGATTGGTACAATAATGATGGAGGATCTGGAACTATTATCCTAGATACCAATACAGGTGATTATCTAATTGATAATACAACCTATTATACAGAATCAAATTGTCAAACGCTTACCGGTAAATTTCAATCAGAAGAATAATGGCACATCCTTGGGACCACGCGAGATCTTCTGCTAAAAAATTTGGAGGATCTCCATTAGATTATCTTGATATCCATAACTGGTTTGATGAAACTAAGGCATGGGTAGGACATAGTAAACATAGAATGTTCCGTCATCACAGTGAAGGGATATTTGAATGTGAGAAAAGATTTGGTATGGTAATTACTAATTCTGACAATAAAGATGTATACGTGCGCTATATTGGAGAACAACACGTAAAAGAGGATTGCAATGGTTATATACCTACCGCTAAGGAGTGGTTGGATAATCTTGAGACACCTCCGTTATGGATGTTAAAAACAATGAAAATAAATGACTGAAACTAAGTTTAAACCAGAACAGTTTTATAACCTTATCCAAATGGGATCCTCAATTAATATTGAGGATCGCACTTTGGCTTTAATGTTAGTGGAAAGTGTAGATTTAAAAGAGCATTTAGTATATGTTTTACTATTTAAAAAGCTCTGTAAAATAGATGATAAGCTATGGATAGAGCATGCTCCAAAGACTTATAGAAAACTCAAAAGTATTGTAGATTTGCAAAGAACAATTACATACAAAACTATATTTGAGATGCTAGGTAAATACAAAGTAAATATAGAACAGATGCAATTCTTTCTTGAATACTTTAGCAAGTATCTAGCAGAACAGTGTAAGTCATTAGGTTATGATTTTATTGATGAGTTAGAAATAAAAATTAAAACAAAAGCTCTAAATGACAAATCAGGAAACGCTAGCTAAAGCTAGTAAAGAGTTGATGTTAAAAGAACCATTCTATGGACTGCTTTTGATGTCGCTAAATAAAGTATGGAGAAAGGACATTCCAACAGCGGGTGTCCGAGTTAAAGATATTAGCTATGAGTTAGCTATTAATCCTGATTTCTGGGAATCTTTAGAACCTAATATGAAAATTGGTGTCTTAAAACATGAGTTGCTTCACATTGGATTCTTTCATTTGACAAACTATGAACACTTGCGGAACAAAACTATTCGCAACATAGCAATGGACCTTGAAATTAATCAATACATTGAGGAGCAAGATTTACCGGAGGGGGTTTGTAAACTGAGTAAGTTTCCAGATCTGAATCTTGAACCAAAGAAGGGTACATTTTATTATTATGACAAGTTAATGTCTGATAATAGTAAAGCACAGAGTACAGTTAAATGTATTATGGAAGTTGGTCAAGATGAACAACAAGATGAACAACAAGGTAATACTACATGTGAATTACCAAATGGTGAAGAAATAGAAATACCAGATCACACATTATGGGATGAAATTGAGGATCTTCCTGAAGCAACTAAACGTCTACTAGAAAACCAAACCAAACATATATTAGAGCAAGTTGCAGATCAGATTGCAAAAATGAAAGGCGATATTCCAGGAGAGTTTGCAGAAATAATTGAACGGCTTAAAATAGTTGAGCCACCTAAGTTTGATTGGAAAGGATATCTAAGAAGATTTGCTGGAAAATCTACAAGAATATACACCAAAAAATCAAGACGTAAACTCAACAAAAGACTAGAAGAAAACCCAGGACTTAAATTCAAAAGACATAAACATATCTTAGCAGCAATTGATACCTCTGGTTCTGTAAGTACATCAGAACTAAAAGAGTTTATTCAAGAGATGACACATCTAGAAAAGACAGGATCTGATGTAACACTAATTGAATGTGATGTCTCAATATCTTATGTTGGAAAGTTTAACTCCAGAAAAGATGTTGAGATCCACGGAAGAGGTGGTACAGAATTTCAACCAGTTATAGATTATTTCAATGAGCATAATCCAAAGTACAGTTGTTTATTCTATTTTACAGATGGTGAATGTCCTGCACCCGAAAACGTTCCTAAAAATACAGTATGGGTTATATCATCCAGAGGTAATGGGGATCACTTAAAAGAAACAGGTAAAGTAATTAAATTAGAAGATTAAAAAAAATGAATCAAGTAAGTTTGAACGCAAGAGAAATGAAAGAATTTCTCGCACACATTATTGAGAACAATCAGTACATACAAGAGCAGGGAAAGAAACCTGTAGCTACTGAGATTATTGGAGAGTCTGGTTTAGGTAAAACCAGTGTAGCAATTCAGATTGCTGAAGAACATAACCTAAACTTTGTCAAATTAAATCTAGCTCAGATAGAAGAACTAGGTGATTTGATAGGCTTCCCGGTAAGACAATTTCAACTAGAGAAAAAACCAAAAGCTGAACTCAAGAAGTTTCGTACTGCTGATGGAACTATCATAGAAAAACTTGTCCAACCTACAGAAGGCGAAAGCAAAAAAGAATGGGTTGATGAGAATGCTGTTGATCAGTATATCAAAAATGGATATGAATTTACAGGACAAAAGAGAATGTCTTACTGTCCGCCTGAATGGATTGCAGATAAGCAAGGTGGTGGGATCCTATTATTAGATGACTGGAACCGTGCAGATATTAGATTCATTCAAGCTGTAATGGAATTAGTTGACAGACAGGAATATATTTCTTGGAAGCTTCCAAAGAACTGGCATATTCTATTAACAGCAAACCCTGATGATGGAGAGTATCTAGTTAATTCAATTGACGTAGCTCAACGAACAAGATTTATTTCTGTAGTAATGAAATGGAATCATGAAGTATGGGCTGAATGGGCTGAGCAAGATGGTATTGATGGCAGATGTATTAACTTTATTTTGATGCATCCTGAAATCATAAGCAAGAGTGTTAACCCAAGATCTATTACCACATTCTTTAATGCTATTAGTTCTTTCCAAAACTTTAACCAAAGAATACCAATGATTCAAATGATTGGTGAAGGTACTGTGGGCCCAGAAGTAGCAACACTTTTTAGCATGTTCATTAACAACAGACTAGATAAATTAATCAGTCCAAAAGAAATGATCACTGAAAAAGAACATGAAGTAGTTGCAGAAAAACTATTGGAAGCAATTGCTGAAAATGGTTTGAACAACTACAGAGCTGACATTGCAAGTTTGTTAAGCACACGATTAGTTAACTGGACTGTATACTATTCTAATAGCAATCCTATTACACCAGAGATTATTGATAGACTTTTATTCCTAATCAAGCATCCTGATATCTTTACAGATGATTTGAAATATCACATTGTAAAGAAAATACTTAATGGTAATAAGCAGAAGTTCCAAAAGCTTTTGTTTGATCCGGAAGTCCAAGACTTGGCAACAAAATAATAATAAAGGGAGGTGTAACAGCCTCCCTTTTAATTTAATTCAAAATGAAATTAACTAAATATCTTTACTTAGATGTATCGTTAAATAATGAATTGACGTTATCTCTAGTAACAGGATTTGAAAAAGAAAATTTAGAAAAGGCTTTAAACATACAAAAGGATTGGCAGCCACAACCTAATGATGTGTTATATTTCTTGCCAGGATGTTCCGTTCCTAGGTTTAAAGTAAAAGAAGAATACACTCGTACTATTAAACCTGATAATGCAACTGTAGCTTTTGCATCTTTAAATGGAATCAAAGAAGGTTCTTTTGTTAATGTAATAAAGTATTGTGCACCTTTAGAACCAGGAGAAATAAGCAATTACATTACAAGTAATTTTTCACCAAGTGATAAACTATACATAAGATACTTTATGCTAAGAGATCAAGTTGCAAAAGTATTTGTTAGTGAACGTCTAATAAGTAATTGGCATACGGTGTTCTTAAATACTAATTATGCTATTAATGATCTTATTGGATATAGCAAATGGGGTATGCGAGATCTTAAGCAAGATCTGTATGCTGTTACTCCAGAATCAAAAATTAATCAACTCAAGTGTCCAATATATTTGGAAACAGAAATTCTTAAGTGTCTTAATAACAATCGTATCATCATTGATGAAAACAAATATGAGGAACTACGTGCTTTTGGATTAAGCGGTGATAATGAAAATTTAATTTTGATGATGGAGCTTATGGCTAATTCAGATTTTGAAAAAAGTTTTATATATTTGCTATTCCTATTGAAAGAATTTGGTAACAAAATTGTTACAATCAAAGAAGCCCATCACGTTAATTTCAAAAGTTTACTTATCTATTTTGGCTTAAATGTTAAGCAGCTAAACAGCATCAATCTGTTAGCTCTTACAGCAGCACTAAAGAAGCATAACAAATTTACAAGATCAAACGTTCAACGCATAACATCTCTTTGTGCATATGATCAGTATGACCAAAACGTAAAAAGCGAAGTGTTAAGATACTACCGTGAAGGATATGTGCTGGATGAAACAGAACTAGAAATTGATGTTGAATAATCTAAATTACATTAGTTATGATTGAAACAAAAGAAATGGATGTAAATCTATTGGAGGCTGCTTTCTATAATGGAGAGCAGAAGTTTAGCTATAGCGGGCTAAACAAATTATTATCAGCACCCTCAGTATTCTACAAAGAGTATGTGCTAAAAGAAAGAGAAGATGAATCAAAGAAGTATTTAATAGAAGGTACTCTGATTCATTATTTGATTTTAGATCACCAGGGATTTGATGATAAATTCCTAGTAGCTACAGATGCGTTACCAAGTGAAAACAATATCAGCATTGCTGAGGAAATGTTTGAGCTTTACAAACGTAAAGTAGAAGAAGATCCTTTGAATGAAAACTTAGAGTTCTCTGACTTTAGAGAAGAGATACTTGCAAGTTTATTACAAAGAGATCTATGGCAAGCAGTAAAAGATGAAGATAAAAGAGCTGCCAAAATTATTGAACCTAAGACTGAAGAGTACTTTAAGTTTTTGAAGAAACGTCAGGGAAGAACTATTATTGATTCTGCATTACTAGAAAAATCTACAAGGCGTGCGGATATCGTAAAAGAAAATCCTCAGATGAGAAATCTTTTAGGTATGGATCTAACAACAGATGGAGTTCATTTAGGAATCTACAATGAACTAGCATTAGAAATGGAGAAAGAAGAAGGAGTTCCGTTTGGTCTAAAGGGAATACTTGACAACATGGTTGTTGATGTTAGGGATAAGAAGATAATTATCAATGACTTCAAGACAACCAGTAAAACACTTAAAGAGTTTTCAGAATCTGTAGAAAAATGGAACTATTGGTTACAAGCAATTATTTACATCAAGCTTGCCACTAAATTCCTAGAGTCACACATTGATAATACATGGCGTATTGAATTTAATTTTGTTGTGTTTGACAAGTATGATCAGCTCTACGCATTCCCTGTAACATCTGAAACTTTATCAGTTTGGTTAGAGAGATACAACGAAGTTATTAAGCATGCGTCTTATCATTACAATGCAAAAGATTATACATTGCCTTATGATTTTATTGTAGGTAACGTAAAACTTTAATATACTTGTATATGAGACTGCAATCTTTATGGCCCAAATATATTCAAAAGAGTAGGATATTTTTCTATCCTATTCTAAGAATCCGCAGAGGTGTAAGTATTACACCAATCCAAACATACATAACCTGGGAAGACAAATACACACTCCAAGATTGCAAGTTTATAGTGACATACCATTTAAGAGAAGACAAGGAATTCAAAGTTTTTGAGCAAGAAAAGCTGCTCAACAATCCGTTGTTTGAAGATTTTTATGAATTAGAAGATAATACCGGCGCGTATATCTTTGACTTTGGTGCTTATAAATCTGACTATAAAAAGATTTTGCACGGAAAATATTCAAAAATATCGGATGAATATAAAAGAACTATTTTGAGTTTCTTTAAAGACCATAGTAGACATCATAGCTATATTGAAAGCTACCTATATCCGGAAAAGTACTTTGATAATTATGCAGAGTTACTTATTACGGAAGCTGTGGATAAATATCCAATGAAAAAATTGTTAGAAAAAGTAGGTGAATTATGTTCACTTCCAGATTTAGAGCAAGAAAAGCTAGAGGTTAAAGCAAAAGTTATTACATTTGAACTAGATAATTAAACCAACTTATTATGGCAAAAAAAGAAATCGGCCAAAACATGCTGCTTGTTACCTCATATTGGGGAAATGCAGATACATTTAAGATGATTCCTCTAACAGAGGATTGTCCTTATGCAGAAGTAATTTATGATCCTGCTACAACGTTACTAGTAGTCATCAGTAAAATTGTGAAAGAGAACTTTCAAATGGTTCCTACACTAGACAAAGATGGCAACTTAGTAAAAGCAAAAAGTCCAAAGACTAATGGAAAACCTTTTGCTGAACAACGTAGCAGACTTAATACACTGCAAGAATATTATCTTCCAAATGCAGAAGAACAACGAAACTTCATCAAAATGTTCGCTACTAACAGTGAATCTTATGACTATGAAAAGTTTATAGAAGCAGGTAATAAATCTGAACCATCTATTCATAAAGTAGAGAAGCTTTCTTTAGTTGATGAAAACGGAATGCCTCTAGTAAAATAATCAAAATCATTTTGGTATGTAAAGGGGGAGCTGTATATTAGCTCTCCCTTTATTTATGCCATATGAATGAGACTGATTCAATAATTGATTACTTCATAGAAGTGATTAGACTAACAGAAGAGCTTCCAAATGATCAGGAACTTGGTAATGCAATACGTAAATTAATCAAAGAATTTCAAGAAGAAGGGTAGTATGAATCACTACGTAATGGACTATGAAACATTAGTCAATTGTTTTTTAGGTGTCTTTGAACACTATAAAAAAGATGATGAGACTCATGTGTTTACAATAGGTAAACTACGCAATGATTTACCGCAACTCTTAGAATTCTTTGAGCAGAACGTTAAACATAATGAGTTTCATATATCATTTAATGGATTAGGATTTGATTCGCAAATTACAGAATTTATAATCAGAAATAGAGAAAGATTGCTAATGCTAGATGGTGAAGCCGTAGGTAAAGCCATCTATAGAAAAGCACAAGACTGCATCCAGAGACAAGAGAAGGAAGAGTGGCAGGAGTGGTCTGAAAAAGATTTACACATAAAACAAATTGATGTATTCAAATTAAACCATTGGGACAACAAAGCAAAGAGATCTTCTCTTAAATGGATCCAATGTTCAATGCGGTGGCACAACGTACAAGATATGCCAATACATTACACAACACCAATTGAAACTGTAGAACAACTCAAAGAGATAGCTAAATATTGTAGAAATGATGTAGCTAGTACTAAGAATATAATGAAGCTTAGTGCAAAAGAAATACAGCTGAGAGGTACACTAACAAAAGAATATGGTATCAATCTTTATAGTGCGTCTGAACCAAAGATATCTAAAGACTTATTCTTACACTTTTTACAGAAGAGTACCGGAATAAACAAATGGGAACTTAAAGAGTTAAGAACTAGAAGAGAAGCCCTAGTAGTAAAAGATTTGATTCTTCCATATATCCAATTCAAAACACCGGAATTTCAAAAGCTTAAAGAAAACTTTAGCAAGCTTGTACTAGATCCTTTAAATCTAAAGGGACAGTTTAAGGCCTCTGTTAAATATCGCGGTGTAACTACAGACTTTGGCTTAGGCGGAGTTCATGGTGCAAAGCGTGGTATATATGAACCTGAAGAGCATATGATGATTATATCATCAGATGTAACAAGCTTCTATCCAAATCTTGCCATTAGAAATAAATGGGCCCCTGCACATCTTCCAAGAGAAGAGTTCTGTCAGTTGTATGAATGGTTCTTTGAAGAAAGAAAGAAGATTCCTAAATCAGATCCAAGAAACTATGTGTATAAGATTATACTTAATTCAACCTACGGTTTAACAAATGAGGAAAACTCTTTTCTGTATGATCCGGAAATGACAATGCGTATCACAATTAATGGTCAGCTAAGTCTGATGTTATTGTATGAAATGCTTGCAGAAAATGTTCCAGGATCCATTCCTATAATGCAGAATACAGATGGTTTAGAAATGATGATTCCTAAACGTTACAAGGAAAAGTATTTTGAGATATGTAGTGAATGGGAAAAGCTAACACAGCTACAGCTAGAACATGATGAGTATCAAAAATTAATTGTACCAGATGTCAATAATTACATTGGCATTTATAAGTTTAAAGAGGTAGATAAAGAAGCCTTCTTTAAACTGCAAGAAGAAAATCCAAGAGATCTATTCAAAAAAGAAAATGGTAAGTATTACTATGCTAAAACAAAATGTAAGGGACGCTTTGAAATTGACAAAGCCTTACATAAGAACCATAGTTTTCTTGCTATAACTAAAGCTTTATATTATTATTTTGTACACAATGTAGATCCTAAAATTACACTTGAAAAGAATAAAGATATTCTTGATTTTTGTGGACAAAGTAAAATAAAGGGGAACTGGAAATTTGTAAAGACAGGTGTAAATAGTGGACAATATTATGAAGAAGATCTTCAGAAAACTCTCCGCTACTATGTGTCTAAATCAGGTTGTAAAATTATTAAAGAAAACTTAGAAGATCAGAGAAAGATAAATGTAATTTCTGGAGAATGGATGCAGGTTATATTCAACCAATATGAAGAGCAGACATGGGAAGATTACAATATTAATACAAAATTCTATCTTGAAAAAGTCAACCAGGAAATCAAAGCAATGTCCCCAGAGATTTTTAAAAATCAATTATCCTTAAACTTTTAAATTAAATTAGTTATGCCTAGAAAAATAGGAGGAGTTGCTAGAAGTATTCTAGTAAATGCGCCGTTGCCTGAAGCAACGGATACATACACAGTTATATCACATAACTTTGTTATTACAAAAATTCTTAAAACCCTTGAAGATAATGGGTTTGAAGTAAATGAAGAACTATACAGATGTACAAAAGATGCTCAAGTAGCGTCTGGTATTTATAGGATTAATTATGATAATGATCCTGACATGGGAATGATCTTCGCATTTGGCAATTCATATGATAAATCAATGCGATTTAAGTGTGCTATTGGAGCATACTTGTATAAGAATCAAGCGTCCCTGATAAGCAAGATGAGTGACTGGAATAGAAAGCATACCGGTACAGCTGACCAAGAAACTCAAGAAACAATTGAGAATCAAATTCAAAACGCCGGGGAATACTTTAGAGAACTGAAAGAGCAAAAAGAAGCTATGATGTTAATAGAGTTAGAAGCTAAACAGTTCCACCGTCTAATGGGAGAACTATACTTTAGTAAACTCATAACAGGTGAGCAACTTTCTATTGTTAAAAGAGAGTTTGAAAAGCCCTCTTATAAGTATGAGACATCTCCATTAAATCTTTGGACGCTTTACAATCACATACTAGTTGCACTTAAAATAAGTCATCCTAGAACATGGATGGAACAACAAACAATGATTCACTTAAAACTTGCTGTGGACTTCGGCCTTATAGCATTTGATTCTGAAGAGGAGGCGCTTGATAAAAAACAATCTGTTTTATCTTCAAATAGTCAAGGTAATCTTTCAATGTTCCTTCCTGGTTATGCTCCAACAAACTCTCCAGAACCATTACCGGAAGCTGTACAATTTGAAGCTGAAGAAGATTGGGATGATGAGGAAGAAGTAATTCTTACTGAGCCTGAAGAGATTGATGAAGAAGAAACTATCTTAGATTCTGAAAAAACATTTGTAGAAGCTTTAGAAGAAAAGATGATTGAACAAGCAGAAGAAGATGCTAAAGTTCTTGAAGAACTTGCATGGGGAGGAGATGTTGCAGAGGTTCCTGAAACAGCTCCGGAACGTGTAAAGTTTGCAGTAGATCTCACTGAAGAAGAATTGATTCCTATAGAAGAGGAAGAGATTATTGAAGAGGAAATTATTGAACAAGAAATCATAGAGGATGACGAAGAACCTATTAATGATTTTCCTGAAATAACAGGTATTCCAAACGGAAACACTATGAGTGACACTAGTGATCTTGACGCAGAAGAAGATGAGGAGTGGGAACAACTTGAAGCTCAAGGTGTAATCACCCCTATTGAAATCAAAGCAGAAGAAGTAGAAGAAGAAATACTTGAAGAAGAAATAGAAGTTCCTTGGATTGAAGATGAAGAATCAGAAGTTACTGAAGAAGTCATAGAAAAAGAAACTATTGTAGAATCTACAGGTGTATTGTTTGATTTGGAAGAAGGATATGAACCAGGAATAAAACCAGTAGTAGGTCTTGATGAGCCTGTTCAAATTATGTCACCTGAAGAAGCAAAACAAAAATCACAAGCTGCGCAACAAAGTCTAGAAATAGAAGAAGTTGAAGTAGAAGAAACTATTGATACAGCAGTTGAATCTGCTATTGCCTCTGAGCTAGAAGAACTTTATGGTTATAAACCAAAGTTTACATTTAAAGAATCCGGAGATCAGTATAATATCATACTAGAATCAGGAGAAAGTGTAGTATTATCTGCAGCATATATCAACTCAATTATAGGTTAAACCTTGACAGCCGGGAAAGACCGGCATATACCTGGATGGCGGAATTGGTTATACGCAAGGACAGTGGGCTGCATAAGCTTGCTTATAAAAAGGTTTCCTAAAGAAGTGCAGGTTCGAGTCCTGCTCCAGGTGCTATTACTAAATCAAATCAAATGAAGTTATATAAAATGAATCAAGAGACTCTCCAAATGGAGAGAGTAAGGATATATCCTTACGTTGTATTATTGTTGTGTGGATTTATCTTTGTTTCTATGAAAGGAAGTGATAAAGAAATTAAATATGAGAAAGAGGTAACGGTTATTACTGAAACTCCTGAAGGATCTGAAATACCATTTACATTCAAAGCGTTTAAACAATTTGTTCTTGATTGTAAAATAAAGTTTCCAGATATTGTCATAGCACAAGCAGTTGAAGAAAGTGGAGAATTTAAGTCGG
>Ga0315900_10003132_pt1 | contig 24449 bp, 19 predicted proteins | sample LakEriMetagenome_FD_203521 | JGI IMG/M metagenome (GOLD analysis project Ga0315900, IMG submission 203521) | Freshwater fungal communities from buoy surface, Lake Erie, Ohio, United States - Buoy 12 MA114 | ecosystem: Environmental > Aquatic > Freshwater > Lake > Lake biofilm | place: USA: Lake... | reverse complement strand
AGGCGCGGCGCAAACGTTCGAGCGCTGGCTGCGCTCCATCCACACAAATAACGTCGCTATTGGCCACAAAAAAAGGCTGATCCCCCAGCATCGGCATCGCCTTAAGCACACCACCGCCGGTTTCCAGCAGCAGCTCTTCACGCGATAGGTGGATGACCGGTTTGTGCCGCGCCGCAAGGTGCGCCTCCAGCTGCGGTGCCAGATAGTGGGTATTGACCACCACTTCGCGCACACCGGAGGCAGAAAGCCAGTCCAGCGTATGATCAATCAAGGCGCGCCCGGCTACCTTCACCATCGGCTTGGGTTGATGCGCGGTCAGCGGCAACATGCGCTTGCCGAGCCCTGCGGCCATCACCATGGCTCGATGAAAGCGTGTCATGGCTGCATGGCTCCTTTTCTTTCGCCCGCCAGAGCGAGCTGTGCGCCGCGCTGGGCAATCGGCACCGCCTGCGCCATCCACTCACTGAGCCTGCGCAGCGATGGATGGGCAAGATCCGTGGCCAGATGACGCCATACACGCGGCAGATAATCAAGGTAATGCGCTTTGCCATCACGCACGGCAAGGCGAACAAAAATGCCGATAATTTTGCAGTTACGCTGCGCTCCCAGCAGCGCATATTCTGCCATGAATGCCTCACGATCCATGCCGGTGGCGGCAAGGTAACGATGAAGCAGCGATGTCACCAGCGGCGACGAAACATCGCGCCGCGCATCCTCCAGCAGTGAAACCAGATCATAGGCCGGGCTACCCAGCACGGCATCCTGAAAATCCAGAAGACCCAGCCGCTGCAGGCCGCTTCGCTGCGGTAGCCACAGCAGGTTATCTGCATGGTAGTCGCGGTGCACAAAAATCCGGGGTGCAGCGGGCATGGTTGCCAGCAGCTCCCGCCAGATTGACAGATAATCATGGCTGAGTTTTTGCAATAACGAACCCGAGGCAATCTGCGGCAGGAACCACTGCGAAAACAGCTCCACCTCGCGCATCAGCAGCGCCTGATCATACTGCGGCAATGGCAGCGGGCTGAGCGTCTTTCGCTGCGCCCGAAGATACCAGTCCGCCAGAACATCTACGGCGGCTTCATACAGCGCCTGCTCAGAACCACCGGAAACGGCGCATAATCGCGTCAGTGAATCCTCGCCCAGATCTTCCAGCAGCATCAGACCGCCAGCCTCATCACATGCCTGAATGTGCGGGGCGCTGTAACCATTCTCGCAGAGCCAGCGCGCAACACGCATAAACGGCGCTAGTGCCTCGCGCTCTGGTGGCGCGTCCATCAGCATCGCCGTTTTCTTCTGCCCGTGCAGACGAACATACCGACGAAACGACGCATCGCCAGCCAGCGGCGAAAGACGCGCACCCGTCATATCTGTGGTCGCCAGAAAAGTTTCATAGCGCTTTATCTGCTGCGGGGTCAGGTTGCTCACACAGGCCTCATCTGGTTGAAATGTTCCAGCAGGGTTTGCCAGCGCGGGCTGGTGGTGGCAAGTGCCAATTCACGCCCCTGCCCCTGCTCACGGTGGCGAATGTGGATCGAAAGCGTGTCATCGGGCAGCAATTGCTGCGCCACCTGCGGCCATTCGATCAGGCAGATGCCCTCGCGCAGCATGTCCTCCACTCCCAGCTGAATGAGCTCTGCGGGCGATGCAATACGATAAAGATCGAGATGGTGAATCAGCTCGCCTCGATGTCCGGTATAGTCCTGATGCAGCAAAAAGGTTGGGCTGAGCACCTCCACCGGCGTGTGGCAGAGTGCTTGGATAAGCCCGCGCGCGAAGGTGGTTTTTCCCGCGCCAAGATCACCACTGAGCGCGAGGCAGCACGGCGCCTGCAACCACGAAGCAAACTGCGCGGCAAGCCGCGCCATCGCGGCTTCACCTTCGGCTATCACCACGCAGGTATCAATCCCGCTCATCAATCCACGCCATCTGAATCGCTTCGAGGATTTTTTCATTGCAGCCATTGGGGTCGTCCTGAAACTCAGGAATCGATGTCACCCATTGGCGAAGATCCGTAAATCGCAGGTTGATATTGTCTGCATCGGGATAGAGTTCTTCAAGGCGAATGGCAATTTCACGAATATCAAGCCAGCGCATAGGTCTCCTTTATGGGGTTTGGGTTTGTAGGGATGGCGCAGCATTTGCCATGGCTGGGGCAGAAGCCAGCCCTGCAGCATTGATGCGCGCCTGATAGCTGCCGATGAAGCTGCGGGTTGTTTCAAGCCTTTCAATCAGCTTGTCAAAATTACGCGTGGTAAGCGAAATATCGGGCGTTGTCACAAACTCAAACAGATCACGGTTGGGGTTATCCTTCATCAGCGGCCCAAAATAGTCACGCAGATAAAGCAGCTGTGGAACATCATTGGTAAAGATATACGCAAGCGAAAGCTTAAGCAGCAGCTCGCTTTCGTCCATCGTGATGGGTGCAGTTGTGTCCTGCCGTTGTTTGAGCACCATTTCAATGCTGTTGGCCAGCGGTTTCCATTCGCGTCGTTTCCAGTAGATTGTCTGGCGCAGTTTTTCTGCCTGAATGCTGGTATCGTTATTCAGCACTTCCATCGCGCGCTCCAATTCACCAACATCAATCAACGATTCTGCAGTGAGCTGGTTGCGATAGAGTTTGAGCAGCAGCGGATTATCCCCATACATAGATTCTTCGAGCGCCTTGATGGCTTTTTTCGGCTCACGGTTCATCAGTTGAATGGTCGCAAGACGCGCACCAAGCCTGCTGCGCTTATCTTTTTCTACTTTAAACTTCATTTGGCGATCAAGCAGGCTGGCTGCCTGTTCAAGCAGGTCAACACTGGCAAGCTTATCAGCGAGCCGCTCAACCAGCTTGTCTCCCGCCTTACCTGCTGGCGCATAATTCAAATATTCGTAATATAATGCCAGAGCCTCCAGCGGCGGCAGCGCATCAAAACCGCCATCGTTAAACACCTGAACGAATGTCTCCTGCATCTGGCTATCCATTTTGAGCGCGACCGCTGTATTAGGAAAGGCCTGAATGGTGTTGTGCCAGATGCGCATGGCGTTTAAGTAATCCTTCTGCTCAGTATATATATCGCTCAGCAGTGTCAGCACCTGAATTTCAAGGTTATCGCCATGCCAGCTGAGGCGCAGCTTTTCCAGCCGGTCTGCCGCATCCTGCTTGCTAAGCGTTCCCTTGTTCATGTGCCAGAGAATGCGCTGAAATTCAGCATTCGCACGAACAAACGGCCGGTCGTAATCCTCCGCCAGCTTATCATAGGTCGCAAGCGCTTCTTCAGTCTGGCCGGTTTCAAGAGAGATTCTGGCCATCAGGAAATTGATATAGCTGCTGATGGTTTCAATCTGCTGATCTTTTTGCAGTGAATCAAAAATCTTGAGCGCGTTGTTATATTCTTTTGCTGCGATCGCACGATCCGCCGCGACAATCGCCAGGCGCTGGCGAATCATGGGTGGATATTTACTGAAGTAATCCTCATTCAGCGCCATGTAATCATAGGATTGGTCATTGTTGCCGAGCAGGTCGGCTAGCACACGGCGCCAGAAGTCAACTTCCTTGTTCTGGTTAAGCTCCGAGGCATTAAAATCGCGTGATGCATCCACATATCGCCCCAACAGGAAATTAGCGGCGCCACGCAACGCTGCGAGTTTATTGCTGCGATAAAAGGAAGGGTTCACACGATTAATCCCGTTAAGGTGAGCGAGCGCTTCAGGCGCCATTCCCTCAGAAAGATAATACTGTGCTAACCTCAACCGGGCTTCGTTGGATTCCTGCTGCGCAGAAGATTCAACAATTTTATGAAATAATTCATTGATAAACCGATGAGGATTGGTTTGCTCACTGATGGTCCAGAGTTTGTGGTTAAACAGCGTAGCCGCCGCAACCGAAACATTCGTCGCTGTAGTGACCGGCACCTCAGATAAACCCGGCGTGAGCACGACACCACCCGGCATCGAAATGCGAACGCCATTACGAAGCGGCACCACAGAGATGTCATCCGCTTTTTTGACCACAGCAATGCCTTGCGCGGTCGGTAGCAGGCTGAACTGAACAAAATCACGGCCAACATCCACGCCATGCCCTGGGGTAAAGAATGGCACCACCGACAAACGATCCCCCACATGAGGATCCACAAGCTCTACAGGCTCCGCAATATCCAGCGCGTTTAAGAATACATGCGCCGGAGAAGGAGGCTCAGTATTCATCACCACCGCCGTTTTTTGCACCAGCTCATGTTTTTTTCCTGTCAGAAGAATCGCCCAGTCCTCACTGCCTTCTTGTTTCACCGCCTGTACAAATACCCCATCATCAACAGGCATCCTCAGCGCCGATGCACGATCCGATACAAGTTGCTGCGCCTGACCAACCACCGTTTGCGGCATGGCTGAGAAATCGCTGAGGTCAAGTTTGGTGCGCTGGTTAAAGACAATCCATAAATGTCGATTTCTGATAAAAGCCGCAAGCGCCACACGCTCGCCGAATGGCAGGCGTATCACTGCGCTATCAGCAGCCGCAGACAGATTGACCTTTAAACCATCCTGAGAAACAGCTGGTCTTAACAGCTCACCCGGCGGTATGGGCATGCCGTCACCTTCCACGATTTGTGCAGGTGGCGCTACAGGAGTAGTCTCTGGCAGCGATACAGAAGCAGGATCTGTTACCGGAGCCACAGGGGCGGGCGCGGCTGGCGGTTGTGCTGCAGGGGTTTCTATGGCAGCCGCAGCGGGAGCAGCGCTGGCTTGTGGTTCTCCAGCGGCAGGAGCCAGTTTTGCCAGCGATGCGGCTTTGGGCGCAGCAGGTTTGCTGGCCTTGGCCTGAAGGTTCGCAGCAGCTGGCTTAGGCGGTGTTTTCTTACCCGCAGCCATTCGGTGTTCTTTCGGGTTGATTCCGAGCAGATCCACCCCATTAATCTGATCGCTCACAAAGGTACGAATGCGATAAGGGCGGTTCAGTGTCAGTACAATGGTGCGGCCATCTGCCTTGCGTTCTGCCTGTGTGATGTAAGGTGAAAGCTGGCTGAGCAGCCGCCCCATATCCGGATTGGCCTTGCGGTCAAAACGCAGTGTCAGCTTTTTACCTTCAGCACTGGCAGTAAAAAAAACAGTGTGTGGCCACTCAAATGTCAGACGCGCGTAATCGCGCACCACAGTTCCTTTCACAGCAGGAATCCCGGATTTTTCGCCGCGCGCAGCATGCGGCAGCCCTACCAGGGTCACGCCGAGCCAGAAAGATATAACCAACCAGTGAATAGACTTCATGTTTGCCACGCTGAAACATTGCGAAGCAAATCCTAGGCCAGAGTGATTTTTTTACAAGTATTATCCGTGATGGCAAGCCATCCGGTGATCAGGACTTTCCACCTATACTGGCAAATAACGCATCAATATCAGACTGGGAAGCGGCCTGGCCTGCTAGTTGTGGCCCGTTCATCAGCGCGGCATCACTCATCGGTTCAGGTTTTTTGTCAGAAACAATCTGTATCAGATCATCGTCATTGCCAAACAGTTCGTTGAGCTTGGCGATACGCTCTTCAATATTTTCCAGAAGCTTGATCACCTTGCGGATACGCTGGCCGGTGACGTCCTGAAAATTACATGCTTCATAAATGCGTGTCGTGGCATCAAGAATTTTTTGCTCCTGATCGCCGCCGATGCCGGTTGCCGCGCTGGAAATTGCATCCACCGAATCCATGATGGTGTTGGTCGCAGCCTCAGTGGCTTTGATCACCTCGTCAAGATGGGCTGAAGCATCGACAATTGCAGGCTCTGCATGGTTATTCGTGGCAATCGAAAAAATCTCGCGCTTGGCTTCCTGAATATATTTCGCAAGCCTTGCGATCTCCTGATGCATAAAGCGATCAGTGTTTGAATTCTGGTTGCCAAAATGGTTGGCAATTTCTTCAAAAATGCCCCCCAGATCTTCCAGAGTGATTTCCTTTTTTTCCTGTTTCAGCTCAACGATGCTTTTCAGCAAAGAATGGCCAAGCCTTGCCTGTGTATCACTCATGCGATGCTCCGTATTAAAATTCGCCCAGAACGCTGACCAGTTTGGTTTTTAGCGTTTCTGCGTTGAAGGGCTTCACGATGTAATTGCTCACACCCGCCTGTTTTGCGGCAATCACGTTCTCAGGCTTACTTTCTGCCGTCACCATGATAAATGGCAGCATTTTCAACTTCTCATCGGCGCGAACCTGCTTGAGCAGTTCCATACCACTCATCGGCTCCATGTTCCAATCCGAGATCACCATACCAAACGGCTTTTCACGCAATTTTTTCAGCGCTTCACTGCCATCAGCGGCTTCATCGGCATTATCGAAGCCAAGCTGCTTGAGCAAATTGCGAACGATACGGCGCATGGTGTTGTAATCATCCACCACCAGGATAGGCATATTCTTGTTGACTGTCATAGGACTCACTCTGAATTAAAAAAAACCTTAGCACGAACCTATCCGATTAATTTTAAGATAGGGTTAAGTACAAACAGATAAAATTTAACCTTCGTGTAAGAATCACACATAGCGACATTAAATGGTCGGAGGCCGAAGCGCGCAGCGAGTCAACCAAAAAATCGGCACTGGAAAATAAAAAAAACTTGACCATGTTTTGCATTGAATGCTGGGTCAAGTTTTTCTTATAATCCACCTGTTAGTATGTTGTGTTTTGTTTAACATGTTGCACTCCGGCAACATTACCAAGTCCGAAGAAAGGTTTTCTACCATGTCGATTCAATCTCACATTGATGCGCTATCGGAAAAACGCCAGCAACTGAAAGAGGCGATTGCTACTGAGTCCAGCCGCCCCTCGCCAGATTTTGCGCTGATCACCCAGCTAAAAAAACAAAACCTTACACTCAAAGAAGAAACCCAGCGCCTGCTTAGCGGCATGAGTGAACCACCTAAAGAGGCATCATCCTGAGCAATAGCATAGAATCCACGAAAACCCGGGCTCTGCCCGGGTTTTTTTTCATACGCTTTCTTAACGTTTTGAGCCTACATTTGACGAATGAAAGTGGTTCGCCGCAGCAGATTATCACTATCCGTCGCAGGGGCGCTATACCTTGCCGCCGGTTCGCAAGTCAGCGCACAAACCAGCCTGCCAGCGGCTGCGGATCCGGTTAAAGCAGCGGAACGCTTTCAGAATAATCCCTTTGCAGCCTCGACCATCGACCCTCTCGAATCAAGAAGCGCTCCTGCGGCCAGCGCGGTAGAAACCGGAAATTTTATTCTCGGCGCCGTCAGCTTGCGCGGCATGACCATCTACAAGCAGGAAGATTTTACAGCCATTATCAAACCGATGATTGGCCAGCGCATTAGCCGCCGCGAGATTCAGCAGCTGACCTCAGCCATTCATGAACGTTACCGGCAGGATGGCTACGCGCTGGCGGTCTCCTACCCGCCACCGCAGCGGCTGGAAGATGGCGCAACGCTCATAATTCAGATCGATGAGGGGCGCATCGGCGAGATCAGTTTTCAGACGGCGCCAGAAGATGAAGCAAGCCTGAGGTTGCTTCGGCAACATCTGGAAGCGATTCGCACCGAAGTTCCGCTGACCAGTAAAACACTGGAGCGCCACCTACTGCTTATCAACGATTTGCCGGGACACACAGCTCGCGCGGTGCTCAGGCCGAGCGCAAGCGAAGCGGGCGCCACCGATCTTCTGGTTTATCTGGCACACAAGCCATACGATGCTCAATTCGCAACCGACAACCGGGGCTCCAAATATCTTGGGCCATGGCAGCATGCAGCCAGCATCACATCCAATGCCCTGTTTGGCATGGATGAACGCCTCAGCGCACGCAGCATCACTACCAGTCCAAGCGATGAGCTTCGCTACCTTGATGTCGGCTATCTGCAACCACTGAACACCGAAGGCACCAAGCTGATGACCATGCTTTCCATTGCCTCCACGCATCCCGGCGAATCACTGAAGGCGCAGAATATCCAGAGCCAATCCACACTGGCGCAGTTTCGCGCGATTCATCCTTACCTGCGAAGCCGCACGCGCAATCTTTACGCCCGCACCAGCATTGATATCCGCAACACCACCACCGATATCGGCAGTGCAAATCTGACCGATGACCGGCTTCGCAGCTTGCGTGTTGGTGCCAGTTATGATCGCTCCAGTAATCAGTCAGCAACCATTATTGATATGGAGATCAGCCAGGGACTGACCGGGCTTGGCTCAACACCTAACGGTACGGGTCGCAGCAATCGTTTTGGCGATCATGGCTACACAAAGCTGGGAATGGATATTTCCCATAGCCATGCACTTGGAGCAGACTCATCGTTTCTGCTGGCGGGTTCCGGACAATTTTCGTTCAACCCATTATTATCTTCTGAGCAATTTGTGCTTGGCGGGCCTGTTTATGGCGGCGCCTATGAACCCGGAGAGCTGACAGGAGATCACGGCGCAGCATTTCGGGCAGAACTTCGCTATGGCCAACCACTTTCAGACCCTTTGATGCGCAGCTATCAGCTCTACAGCTATTATGATGTTGGTACCGTCTGGCGCCGGAAATTATCTGGCATACAACAGCCGCGCGAGAGCCTTTCGTCTCTCGGTTTTGGTGTTCGCAGCGAGCTTGGAAAATTCACTTCCGTGAATCTTGAACTGGCAATACCGCTGACGCGCGACCCTGGTTCAGATCGGGACAATCAAGGCCGGATTTATGGCGGCCTGACCTTTCGCCATTAAACCTGTGTTAAATGCCCCGGCTGTATGCTGATGGGATGATACGCTCTCACCTGAAAACCTACTGGCCTGCTGCCCTGCCGCTGCTGGTTCCGGCTGCAGCATTGCCCTCCGCCCCCAGCGCAGCGCAGATCATCGCCGCGCTGGTCGCGTCGGCCACACTGGTAGCAGCCATTTCCCGCCTCACCCATCAGCACCAGCAGGCGAGCCTTCGCCATGCATCGCTCAGCCTGCAGGCAAAAAGCGCCTACACGCAGCTTGTCGCCAGTGCCAATCAGCAAAGCCGGGCATCACACCAGCTGGATCAGCATAGCGATACCGTCACCGAAACCATGACACGCCACACCGCCTGCACACATGAAGCCAGCGTGCTGTTTCGCGGTGCGAAGGATCGCTTCAGCGCCATTCTCGAAGCGCTGGATAAACTACACAGCACCCGCCAGGAGCTGGAGCAGCTTCAGCAGCAATCAGAAAAAAAAATACATCACCTGACCAGCAGTCTTGAAGCCATGAACGAATCTGCACAGGTGATGGAAAAAAGCAGCCAGCAGATGTCTGGTGCGCTGGAGCTGATTACCAGCATCACAGAAAAGATTGATTTGCTGGCGCTCAACGCAACCATCGAAGCCGCGCGCGCCGGTGAATCAGGCAAAGGCTTTTTAGTCGTGGCCAATGAGATCAAGCAGCTATCCGAAGCCACACGACTTTCCACCGCACGTATCGAACAGCAGGTCGCGATATTGCAGCAGACTGCCAGCAAAGCATCTGCCACATCAAACAGCAGCAACAGCGATGCATCAGACGCTGGCCACCCGCCCGAAGCCATCACGCAGCGGCTCGCGGATCTGAAAGAAATCACCGGTTTTATCGAGCAGGACATCCATGATGCCAGCCGTCAGGCTGCCGCCCTGTCCGAAACGGTGGCACGCGTGGTGGAAGCAGCTACGCAGAGCAATACTGAAACCATCGAGCTGCGCTCGGCGGTTCACCGGCTTCATCAGATGAGCATGGCGTTGGAACGAGAGCTCAAGCAGCAGCAAAACTGGCTCGAAGCCGCCTGATTTTGAAACGAATACAAAACTTCTGGCGCCGCTTTTTTTGCTGCATCGCCGCATAAATCTGACCACAAAAAAAATCAAAACGGTGCCGGAATGACGCTCATGCGTCAATTATGCAAGCAAGCAACTGAGTTTTAATCAGCATTAAGATTATTTTAATACTGATGATTTACTCACGATACAAACAGTCCAACTGATCTAGCAAACCAAGTAACGATGATGCTGAACAGACTACCACGGACCCGCACGCAGACGTTTATTTCTGTAACGTCCCGCTTTGCTACGCTTACAGGTTGCCTTTTCCTACTCGCCACCTCTGTTTCATTCCCCGCTCTCGCCGCCTCCGAAGATGAGCAGAATGATTGGGATCTCTCACTTGAAGAACTTGCTAAAATCAAAGTCACCTCGGTATCAAAAAAACCGGAGCTGGAAAATCAGGCTCCCGCAGCGATTTATGTGATCACGCAGGAAGACATCAAGCGTTCCGGCGCCACGGCGATCCCGGAGCTGCTTCGCGGCGTGCCGGGGATTACTGTGACTCGTGCCGGCTCACAGGATTGGACCGTCACAGCTCGCGGATTCAATGATCAATTTTCAAATAAGCTACTAGTGTTGATTGATGGACGAACCATTTACTCTCCCCTTTTCTCAGGCGTGGTTTGGGATTTACAAGATACCATGCTGGAGGATATTGATCGCATTGAAGTCATTCGCGGTCCTGGCGCAACGCTCTGGGGTGCCAATGCGGTCAACGGCGTCATCAATATCATAACTAAAAACGCATCGGAGACGCAGGGAGGCATCGCCTCCTTTACCGCAGGAAATCAAATTGATGGGATCGCATCTGCTCGTTATGGAGCAAAAATCGCCGATGATAGTTACTTACGCATGTATGCGAAGCAAACAGCGTATGATTCTGAATTCAGGAAGTCAGGAGCTAGCGCGGGTGATAGCTGGCACAAGTCTCAAGCAGGATTTAGAAGCGATTCCAAAATTTCTGAAAATAAGAATTTAAATATTCAGGGCGATATCTATAGCATCGACGAAAATGCGCCCCGCGCCATTCCTGATCCTACTTCGGGTACGCTGACTAAGAATATCAATGGCAACAGAGCCCATGGCGGCAATATCACGGCGAGAATTGAAACTAAGCATAGCGATGAATCGGCATCCAGTGTGCAAGTTTACTTAGACAGTACATATTACAAATGGAAGACCAACCTTTTCAATGACACTACGAACACTTTAGATATTGATGCGCAGAATATCTGGACTGGCTGGCAGGGGCAAGAAATCGTCTGGGGGGGTGGTTATCGCTTAGTAAATAACACCAATGATCCTTCCAGCACGGAATATGCACTAACGCCAAAGACACGCAACGATAGCCTGTTCAACACATTCGTTCAGAACAAAATCACCCTAAGCCCCAAAGAGCTTTTTCTTACCGTGGGTTCTAAATTTGAACATAACAACTATACAGGCATTGAGGTGCAGCCAAGCGCCAGGGTAGCATGGCTACCGAGTGATGATCAAACTGTTTGGGCAGCAGTTTCGCGCGCCGTTCGTACGCCTTATCGCTATTCAGATGATGCGAATCAGCTGATCACAGTGCTCCCCGGTCCGATACCAGTACGTTTGGTTGGCAATCGCTCGCTAAAGTCTGAAGAAATGATTGCCTATGAGTTGGGCTACCGCTTCCGCCCAATTGAATCGCTCTCTTTTGATGCCGCTGCTTTCTACAATGACTATGATAACCTGATCGGCTCAAGTTTTGGTACACCAACAACATTCTTACCCATCATCAGCAATAATCTCGATGCTGCACGTTCAATGGGCGGGGAGTTGTCTGTTGAATGGGCCATTTCGAATATCTGGCAAGTTGCCGGCTCTTACAGCTATATCAATCTTGTATTCGACAGAAAAAACAACGCGGCTTTCTCATTCGTAGGAAAAACGCCAAGGAATCAATTTAATTTAAGATCCACTTATCTTTTCCCTTATGGGATTGAGATGACCAACGCCCTATACTATGTAGATGAGATGAGCGTCATCGCTGTTCCTAGCTATTATCGTTTCGATACCAGAATTTCCTATCCGCTAACTGATAATGTTGAGATTAGTTTAATAGGGCAAAATCTATTCGATGATCGCCACCAAGAGTTTGCACCTTTTATATTTAAGAGTCCTGCGGAAATTGGCCGCAGCATTTATGGTAGCATTGCATTTAAATTTTAATCCGCTAACTTCTTTTACAATGGCTTTGCTCTATTTTATCAAGTGTAATTACCATGACGAATGTTTCGGAGAAGAAAAACTATAGCGTTAGCAAGGTGCCCAGTTACCCTTTAATTGGTCATTTCTTTCCATGCATCAGGGATCCCATCAATTTCACTGCTGACTTGGCACATCGCTATGGCGACATTATTACATTTAATGTAATGGGGCATAAGACTGTTCAGCTCAATCACCCAGATCTTATCCGATATGTGCTGGTGGATAATCATAAGAATTATAAAAAAAACAAAGCCTACAAACGCTTTGAGTCTGCAGGAGGGCTTGGTCTATTAACGAGCCATGGCCAAAAATGGAAACGTGATCGTCAAAAAATTCAGCCACTATTTAGCAGAGAACTAATCACCACTTATCATTTTGAGATTGCAAATAAAGTGAGTGAGCGGTACCGAGAAAAATGGTTAAAACTTACACAAAATGGACCCGTTGAGTTGGATATAACGCATGAAATGGCGTTAATACCAACCGAAATTATTTTGAGAGTTGTTTTTGGTGACAACATTCACGATGATACGATTCGAAAGCTGCACGAATCTTATTCGATTATGATGGAATATCTAAAAGATATTCGCATTTTTCCGGACATTGATCTGCGTAAGTTATTTTGTATGCCTAGCTATTTCAAGTTTAGGGACGCATTGAAATACATTGACTCAATCATTAAAGCCTCCATTCAGGAATGCCATCGCTATCCTTCAGATAATCAACGTAACATGCTAGCGTTGCTTGTAAATGCGCAAAGAAACGACCCGGATTATTTTACCGACGATGAAATAAGAAGCCAGTGTATCACGATGATTTTTGCGGGGTTTGAAACCACTTCTATTACCCTGCAATGGATGTGGTATGCAATGGATGGCAGACCAGATATCTACAGCAAAATTCGCCATAATATTCTTGATGTAGCGCCCTTCATTACATCAGAGAATAGCCATCAGATTACATACAACGATGTATTCAAAATGGATTATTTAACGGCATGTTTTCGTGAGACACTAAGACTCTACCCAGCACTTTGGCTAACAGGGCGCGAACCAGTCGAGGACGATCAAATCGGCGATTTTTTCGTTTCTAAAGGAACGATTGTTGTTATTCCCCAATTTGCAATGCAGCGTCATCCCCGCTATTGGAAACACCCTAATGAATTTATACCCGAAAGGTTTCTGCCGCTGGATAAAGTCCATATTGACGATGGGATTTACTTTCCGTTTAGCCACGGACCGCGTAAGTGTATTGGCAGCTTGTTTTCAGAAATGGAAATTAAATTAATTATGGCGAAACTTGTGCCATTGTTTGATGTCATGGCTCTGAATAAACAAAATAATCCCCTAATCCATGGAATTTCGCTAAAGCTAAAAAACCCTCTGAAAGTGCGCATTAGCCGCGCTGTGAGAGAAAGTAAAACATACGCTGTTAGTCGCGACCAGCCACTGGCTGAAGCAACAAAGCACTAACTATCCAGCAGCTCAAGATGAGGCTTGGTTTTTTTTGCCTCTTCTGAAAATACAACGCTCTGCGTATCGACCTCAGGACTTTCAGGTTTCGGATAAAAGCTTGATAGGTCGGAGATGGTGATATAGATATCCCCGCAATGGATGATAGGATGCTCGGGCAAAACAATGTCATCTCGAATTTTGGTAGTTTTTACTCCCATCCGATTTGCAATCAGCCGCCAGTTACGAGCCAATGAGTAATTAGATTGCACAAAAAGATAGTGAATCTTTTCGTTGATGACTTTCTGGTACATCAACTGACACAGCCCAAGAAATATGTCTTCATCACCACAATCTTCCATTACGGTAAATTTTGAAATTTCACCGTGCCTGGCTTGATGAAGCGGAATTTCGGGAAAAGCCTGACGTAAGTTGAATCCCTCCGCTTCCAACGGCAATCCCCACATTTCATCAGGCTCCCTGATGGTTAGCCTGCAACCACCCAAACAAAGCCTTCCACGACGTGCAATGAGAATGTGGCTTAGCTTATCGTAAACGTCCATACCGGCATTAAACTCCGGAGCGTCATACATGCGACGATACATTGCTTCTTGTAACCTGTGGTACTGATGAATTAACGCTCGATCTTGCGTGAATTCATAAATAACCGGATCATTAGCACCAAATGACCTTGTGTAGCGATTAATGACTGCTGCCTGTAAAGCCTCGAGTAGGTTTGTACCTTTAGAGTTATCTCTATGGAGTTTGAGTTTGCTCATGACTTTTAATCCGGTTAATAAAGTTATAGACAATTAACTTATTATTAATTATTTATATTGATGCAATGGGTAATAATTGCCTACTTATCACATTTATTTGCTTTGCGCAATGTGCATGTTTTCTGCAAAGTTCTGATTACCATTAAATTTATGACCCATGTGATTTTTGTGCAGCATATCGCACGACAGATTCATCACCACCGAATATCCAATTTCATCAGCGAATATTGGCACTCTATCGAGAGCTATCGACCATTTAAACGGGCTCTTTTCTCTTTTCAGATAGAAAGTCTGGAGTAAGTACGAGAGTTTTGAAGTAATTTTTATTGAAGGTATGGAAGTAAATAAAACATAGGATCCAACCGGAGATAACTTCGCAACCTCAGAAAGGATGCGACGCACATCATCTTCTTGCATAAACATAAAGAACCCCTCCGCGATCCAAAGCGTGAGCGCGTTGGGGTCATGAAGACGCGATGGTTTGAGGATACCTTCCAGCGGGTTTTGCAAATCGCCTTCGATATATTCCAGATTATTGGGAAGATGGGGATAGTGCTTCTTCAGCACGCCCACCTTGAACGCCTGCGACTCTGCAGTGTCAATCTCGACGAAATTCACGCCCGGAAACTCTTCGGCAAGCTTCAGCGCCAGCAGGTCAAGCCCTGCGCCGAGCACCACCACCTGAACCGCGCCCTGCTCGGCAAGCAGACGGCGCGTCTGTTTTTCCACTTCTTTTTTACGGAAAAGGAAATGGCGCATGCGCCCGGGGTTGGTGACCATCTGGCCGATTTTATATTGCAGGCGATAGGGCAGCCAATAAATCAGACGACTGATAAGGCGCGTGCGGCTCGCTGCTTCTTCAAGCGGCTTATACAGCGTGATACGCGCATTTGCGGATTCATCTTTGTAATCGGGATGGTTCAGCGCCGCCAGATAGCCCTGCATCACAAACCATGCGGTGAAATTCGGCTTCGGGATCGGCGCCATGTGCTTGGAAGCGTTTTATGTTGATGGATACACTTTTGCTTTTACCTAGCATTAAATTAAATTAAACGCCACAACAGACTACTCAGGCGCTAATGAAAGCGTGCCTTGCTTACGCTAAGAAGCGCAGGCCACACTAAGCCTTGGACCAAACTGTAAATCTAATGTTAAATGAATAGGCAACTCTTGAGAAAAGATAGATTCTTGCTGAAGAAATGAAGAATCCCCTCATCTCGACCATGATTAGAAAAAGCAACTAGCCTCATCCTGCGATTCAATGAATGCCTTGTACATGGGCTTCATTGTTTTTTCTACGCTCGTTCTCCTGCTGTACTAAACTCTTTTTCTTGACGGCATAAAACGCACCTGCGGCGACAGTTGCTACAATAATGCCGCCAATAATCCATTTTGCCTTACCATTAGCCTTAGGAGCAATTTCATCCCCGGCTTTAACTGCATCCTTAACTGCATCCTTGACCTTCTTAGCGGTCGCCTTGCTCGTGTTGACAGCTTCCACTGCAGGTTTTTTATTGTCTACACCGCTCTTTAATTTCTGACAAAGCTCCGCACAATTTAATGGTCCAAAATCTTTTCTGGTCACGTTAACTACGTTGCACCCTATTTCGTTTGAGAAACGCTCCTCAACCGAAAAACCATGGTCATTGATAGCTTTCAGCAACGCGCTTTTCTGGTCGGCCGGCAAGTGATCAACAGGCATAGTAACGAAAGACTTATCGGCACCAATTCGAACATCTTTCAAGCCGAGATTAACTTGGTGCGCTGCCAAATGCCTTGAGATGATTGTCTCTTGGCTTTTAACCGCCTGCTCAGCATACTCATGAGTTTCGGATAATGTATCGTAGGCTTTTTGAACACGTTCAAAACGTTTAGCCGCCTCTGGATCACCTAAATTACGGTCAGGATGATGCTTTAAGGCTAATTTACGATGATTTTTTCTGATTTCATCAAGATCAGGCATCCTGTCCGGAGATAATTCCAGCGCTTCTGCATGCTCCAGAACCTTCTCTCGAGTATGTTTTTTGCCAGACATGGCATCTTCAATATACTCCATGCAGGCTTGATCAAGACGCTGGAAAAAATCACCCCCTTTGGGTTTTCCTCCACTAATCTTGCCAAAAGAATGGCCGTACACAATGCGCTTCCAGATGTTATTGCGCAAAGTGGCAGGATCTATCTTAGTAAGATTTTCTATATTGAGCACAAGCCGTTCCCTCTCGAAATACTATATTCGAAATGAGGGGGTAGAAGTATGAAAGTTTTATGACAGCGGGGAGAGAGATCATCGGAATAATTAATCATAATATTTAGAGACTTAGCCGATATCCTTGCCGCCACTACGATGTATAGCTTCTGCTCTCATAGCGGCATTTGACTGAACACAGGAAATCGAAAAAGCAAGTAGCATCTGAATCAACGCTATGAGCCTAAACTTGAAAAGTATGCTGGAGAAATTCAGCGCACCTATTTAAAGTGTAAAGATTGTGTGTGGTGACGCTTAGGTGACTCGAGCACCTGACCCCGCACTACGAATGCGGTGCTCTACCAGCCTAGCCAATGCGGCTTATTTTAATTACCTAACTTTACCAAACTATTCCAAGCTTTACTGCTGATATGGCGGTGATACAGGAGTGAAATCAGCATTTTTCTGCCGATATGGCGCGTTAGATAAGCCATATGTTTTTGAAATAAAAAAAATGGTGCCGTCTACAGGAGTCGAACCTGCGACCTACGCATTACGAATGCGCCGCTCTACCAGCTGAGCTAAGACGGCATACCAGAAAAAAATAACGGGTTGCACTAGTAACCAAAAACTGGCTAAAGCACAACCCCGTATTTTTCTAACTTCTTTTATGCGGCGGATTGCTGCGGGCGCTGCTGATTATTTCTTGCACCACGAAATGGCCGGCGGCGGCGGTTTTTGCTACTGCCGTTACCCGGACGCTGACTCGCACCGCGATGCTGCTGTCCCTGCCCAGAGCCTTGCGGCGAGCGCGGCGCGGGTTTTTCATTCGGGTTGATCAGGCGCTGGATGGCGCGCCATTTCAGATCGTCCGCTGGTGTGATCAGGTTCAGCGCAGCGCCTTCCGCCCCTGCCCTGCCCGTCCTGCCAATACGATGGATGTAATCTTCCGGCGCTTGTGGCAGATCGTAGTTAATCACATGCTCGATATGCGGAATATCGAGGCCGCGCGCGGCAATATCGGTCGCAACGAGGATGCGATATTTGTAATCACGAAACCCGTCGATCACTTTTTCACGGCGGTTTTGGCGCAGGTCGCCATGGATGGCTTCCACCGTATGTTTTTCCTTGCGCAGGCGCGCGGCCATTTTCTCCGCACCCCACTTGGTTTTCACAAACATGATGATGGAGCCGGTGCGCTTGTTTAGCTCACCAAGCAACACCTGATATTTCTGGTCATCATTGGTATGGATGATCTCCTGCTTGATCTTGGCGATCGGCGAGTGGGTGGAGCCCACAGAAACGCGGACAGGATTCGTGAGATATTTGCTCGAAAGCTTCACGATATTGTCGGGAAGCGTGGCCGAGAAAAGCAGCGTCTGGCGCTGGGGTGGAAGAAACTTAACCACGCGCTCAATCTGGGTTTCAAAGCCCATATCGAGCATGCGATCCGTTTCATCAAGCACGAGAAAGTTGGTGTCGTGCAGCATCAGGCTGCCGCGCTCCAGATGGTCAAAAATACGCCCCGGCGTGCCAACAATCAGGCGCGGACGTGCGCGAAGTTGGTTGACCTGCTGCGGCATCGATTCGCCGCCAATGAGCAGCGCGCTTTTGATGGTGTTGTAAGGTCCAGCGGTGAGGCTATCAATCATCTCAATCACCTGCATGGCAAGCTCGCGCGTCGGTGTCATCACCAGCGCGCTGCCGCGTGGGCTGGAAAGTAGTTTAGCGACCAGCGGAATGCCGAATGCGCCAGTTTTACCGGTGCCGGTCTGCGCCGAGCCGAGAATGTCTTTACCTTCGAGGGCGGGCGGAATTGCCTGCGCCTGAATCGGTGTAGGGGTAGTGAAGTTGATACGCGCAAGCGCAGCAAGAAGGGGCTGGGGAAGTCCCAGCGAGAGAAAATCGTTCATGGCTTATCCTTTTCGTAGGCAAGCAACATGACCGGCTCGCCTCTTTGAATAAAAATTATGTGATTATTTGTGATTGTTATTTCGCTGCGGCGACTGAGCAAACCCAGCCGCCGCCGCAGAAATAAGTACTAAGCAGCGTCTGCGAGTTTCAGGTTCGCAGCCGAGGTTTTGCCTTTATTGGTGGCAAGATCATACGACACTTTCTGACCTTCATTGAGGGTCGAAAAGCCAGCACGCTCAACCGCGCTGATGTGAACGAACACGTCGCCACCACCTTGATCAGGTTGAATGAAGCCAAAACCTTTGGTGGGGTTGAACCATTTAACGGTACCAGTTGCCATGAGAAAATCTCCTATTCATAGCGTTGATGCCTGCTCACCGTGAGCAGGCTTGATAAGAGTTCCGTCACCTGCTTCGCAGGGCACTCTTACATCAAACGCGAGGAGGAAAAGACCGTAGATCCGATAGTGTTTCTAAAACACTCTGCCAGTAGCGGCAGCCAAAACAAGCAACTTAAAGAAAGAGTAATTCGAAAACTCAAGAGCCATTATGCACAGAAATGAATGGATAGCAAGGGTTTTTCCTATCCCTGCCGGATATATGTCATGCCGCACTTGTTGCGGCATCTCCCTTTAACTACGAGGAGACCCCGCAACAAGTGCGGGGTGACAGACACTGGCAATGTTTAGTTGAAATGACGCCTACCCTGCAATCTGCGGTGCGGCGCCCTGAGCCGCCTTTTGCTCGGCCATCTTCGCCTGCCATGCCGGGGGCGGTGTTTCAAGCTTGCAGCGCTTGGTTTTACATTGATTATCTGGCGTTTGCTTCGGCTGAGACATAGCTTCGGCGGTCTGAACAGGCATGGTTGCTAATGCCCATGGGTTTTTTTGCATCAGCTCCACCTGCCGGGTGAGTTTTTCCTGCACTTCATAATCTTTGAGCGCCAGCGTATCCGGCCTACCAAGAAACTTGGAGGTATGCTCAATCAGCAAATTCTGCATTTTAGCAGGCTGCTTGGCAATCGCCTCAGCAGCCAGCGCAATCACCGTATCATCCACGCTGGTGTCGCTCTTCACGCCGCTACCATGACCTTTGGAAGAGATGGCGAGCAATACTTCCGCTACAAGATTCGCGCCGACAAAAATCGCGCGAAACGGCACAGATTTGCGCCGCTCAGTGGTCGCATTATTCCACGCCACGGTTGTGCTTACAGCGTGACAAAGTGTACTGACCATGTAGCCCATGCCGGCAATAGCAAGCGGCTTGTGCTGGATAGTTTCCCAGATTCCCGCCAGCCCTTTTTTGGGATCCGCATCAGGGTCTTTGGCTTTTTCCTTCACGCTCATGGCAAACAGCCCGGAAGCCCCCGTCATGCCGCCAAGGCCAATATCAAGCTGACCTTCCAGCTTGTGGAAGAATTGCATTTTCTTGTGCGTTTCTTTTCTGAACTGATCTTCATCATATTTAAGCTCAGAACCCGCCGGCAGCGTTTTTTTGATATCTGTGAGCTTGCGATTCATCACATCGGTGACATCCTTATGACCCTCACCAAATTCTTTTTTACTATGATCATAAGCAGATTTGGCAATACAGGCTCCTGCCCCTGTGTAAAACAGGTTCATGAGTTCCGATGGGTAGCGGCGCAGCACATCATCAGCTTTTTTAATCAGGCCGCGTTTGGAATCATCAATGATCGAATCAAGCGAGCAGTCTTTGGAAAGCTCTGCGCCATGCTCTTTCATGTACTGCGCAAGTTTTTTTGAAACATCGCGAATCTGCAGGTCAGACTGATCCTTGCGGCCAAAGGTTGTCAGCGACAATGTGCCAAGGAAGTAAAATCCTCCAGCGGCGGTGTTAAAGTGGTCGCCCCCTTTATAACCATATGTGGCAAACGCAGCATCCCCGATGAAATAAAACAGGCCGCTGGCAGCGAGGCTTCGTTTCTTCAGCGCCTCACCAAAACTGACATGGTCTTCCTTGCTGCGTTTGTAGGTAGATGCGCCGGTAAGCCAGCTTTTGCCTTCCGCGAATTGAATGAATTTTGATTCAAGGCCGAATCCCTCAACCTGAAGCACCGGCTTTCCGTCGAGGTTATAAGGGGTACACTGCCAGCCTTGAGCCGCGCAATCCTCAATCAGCTGGTTCAGCTGGGTCTGCGACACGCCGTCCGCAGCAGAAAGATAAGCACGAACATGCCCCCCATCCGTTTTACGGATGGTGACCTCTTTAATCAGTCGGGAACTATCGTACTTGTAGACGCCCAATGCTAAACCCTTTCCATTAGCTACAGAATAGCAATGAATGTGAGCGAGTTACATGGGAAATATGTTACATTATTGTTGCAGGAGGGAGTCGCCAGTCGCCAGTCGCCGGTCGCCCGCAAGAAAGAGGAAAATAAATGATTATTTTCAAATGGTTGTAAATATGACAACGCTCTATCTTTGCTAGCGACTGGCGACTAGAGACTGGAGACTAACCGCTACTTCCCCGGATTCCTCAGCTTGCTGTGGAATTGGCCGTAAGCGAAATAAACGACCAGTCCGGCGAGGAAATAGAATTTCAGCGTCCAGAAGATTTCGCGCAGACCCCACATCAAATAGCCGCAGCAGAGGATGCCCAGAATCGGGATCACCGGCGAAAACGGCACCTTGAATGGGCGGTGCATATCAGGCTGCGTCTTGCGAAGATAGAGCACCGAGAAACAGATGATGGAGAACGCCAGCAGCGTGCCCATGCTGACCAGCGCGCCCAGCTTGCTGATTGGCGTCATACCGGCAACCAGCGCCACCACGACGCCGACGACGATGGTGTTGACATAAGGCGTCTGGAATTTCGGGTGCACCTTGGAAAACGCCGCGGGCAACAGGCCATCTTTCGACATGGTGTAGAAAATACGCGTCTGGCCGTAAAGCAGCACGAGAATCACCGAGAACAGGCCGGTAATCGCGCCGATTTTCACGATAAAGGCGAGCCAGCCAAGGCCGATGGCATCCACACCGACCGCAATCGGATCCGGCACATTGAGCATGGTGTAAGGCACGATGCCGGTGAGCACCAGCGCCACCAGCATATAAAGAATTGTGCAGATGGTCAGCGAGCCGATGATGCCGATTGGCATATCGCGCTGCGGATTCTTCGCTTCCTGAGCGGCGGTAGAAACCGCTTCAAAACCAACATAGGCAAAGAAGATCATACCGGCGGCGCGCAGAATGCCGTCATAGCCGAACTCGCCCGGCTTGCCGGTCGGCTCAGGGATGAACGGCGTCCAGTTATCGGCGTTCACATAAAACAAACCAACGGCAATAAACAGCACAATCACCGACACTTTGATCACAACAATGATATTATTCACGGTTGCGGATTCTTTCACACCGACCACCAGTAATGCGGCAATGATCAGCGATCCGAGGAACGCCGGAACATTGAAAATGCCAACGGCTGCGGTGCCATCTTCGAGCGTCACCGGCAGGCCAGGCGCTGCTGCCCAAACGGGCGAAATCATGATCCCGAAATCTTTCAGAAAACTCACAATATAGCCCGACCAGCCGACCGCCACCGTCGAGGCGGCGATGCCATATTCAAGCAGCAGTAGCCAGCCCATGATCCAAGCGAAAAGCTCGCCAAGCGAGGCATACGCATAGGAATAGGCGCTGCCGGATACTGGCAGCATGGAGGCCAGCTCAGCGTAGCACAGCGCGGCAAACGCGCAGCACAGACCAGCAAGCACGAAAGAAAGAATAATCGCCGGGCCGGCATGCTGCGCGGCGGCTTGCCCGGTAATCACGAAAATACCCGCACCGATAATCGCACCGACGCCAAGGCTGGTGAGGTTAGCAGCAGACAGTGTGCGCTTCAGCTCGCCTTTCTGCGAATCCGCCTGAATCTGCGCCACCGGCTTTTTGATCATGTATTTGGAAAACGACATACGGCACTCCTTAGTCTCGTTATATCCGCCCAAGCCAGCAAATGTCATTCCGAGCGCGTGCGAGGAATCTTATCGAAAAAAGATTCCTCGGCTATGCTACGCGCCGCTCGGGATGACAAAACTTTATCGGGCGACATAGGTTCAGACAAGTACCACTACAGGGTATCGTTTTGTCTGTAAAACAAAATTTGGTTAACGCCGGAAAGCGCTGTCCTTGCATCTTGCTGCGATGCGGAAAGTGCACAGCGATGGAGGCTTCATCGCAAGCAGATTTCCCGCCGCAGATAGAGAGGTCTAAGCCCTACCCGCAAACCGATTAAACAGCAGGTCAATATCGCGCAGCATCTCGTGCATGATGTCGTCGCTGATCTTAAAGCCATGACGCAGTTTGATGATCGCCTCGCGCTCGGCCTCCAGCACCTCTTTCCAGATTTTGTTTTCAACAGCGAGGATCGGGTGCTCTTCCTGCTGCTGCGGTGATTCGTGCGGATGAATCGGGGTATAGGGGCCGTCGCCGAGCGCCTGCACTTTATCTTCGTAATGACTCACAATCCGTTCAAATGCCGCCGATTGATGGCTGCCATCGCGCCGTAATTGCTGCAGCTTTGCGCGGGCAGTTTCGGCGGCGATTTTACGCGCGATCCACTGCTCCTGCGCCGCGCGCGCATCTTCATGATAGACCATACGCACGCGCTTTAGCAGCCAGGGCAGCGTCAGCCCCTGAAAGATCAGCGTGAAGATAATCACGCAGAAGGCGAGGAATAAAATCAGGTCGCGGTGAGGAAATGGCGTGCCATCTTCTATGGTCAGCGGCACAGCCAGCGCGGTTGCCAGCGCCACCACACCGCGCACCCCCACCCAGCCGATGATAAACACGTTCTGCCACGCCGGATAGGGGTCGCGCGCGCGGATGCCGGGAAAGAAAAAGCGCGTGCCATACGCCACCGCAAACACCCACACAAAGCGCGTCAGCACTGCCACCACAATCACACCAACACCCAGCGTCCATAACGTGGCGGCATCATAGGCCTGCAGGCGCGTGATAAGGCCGGGGAAATGAAGGCCGATGAGCAGGAACACCAGCCCTTCCATCACGAAAGTCACCATTTTCCAGATCGCTTCGGCGGGAACGCGAAAGGCCGGTTTGAACACTTTTGGCGCATACCAGCCCACGGTCAGGCCAAACGCCACCACCGCCAGCACACCGGAGCCATGCATGGTTTCCGCCGCGATATACACCGCATAGGGCGCGAGGAATGTGCTGAGAATCTCCACCGACATTTCACGAATGCGCGGAAACATTTTCATGTAAAGCCAGCCGGCAAACCAGCCCAGCGCCAGCCCCGACACCACCATCCAGAGAAAATGAAAGCTTGCGCCCGCGAGCGAGAAAGCGCCGGTCACCACTGCCGCCACGGCAAACTGATACATCACAAGACCGGTCGCATCATTCACCAGGCTTTCGCCTTCTAAAATCGTCATCACGCGGCGCGGCAGTGTGGCATTCTTGGTCATGGATACGGCCGCCACCGCATCCGGCGCCGCAATAATCGCGCCAAGCACAAACCCGGCGGCAATCGAAATCTCCGGCTCCAGCCAGTGCATGGTCAGCGCCACCACCGCGCAGGTAAACACCACCAGCCCAACCGCCAGCTGCATGATCGGGCGTTTGTTAGCTTTGAAATCGCGCAGCGACGTAAAATACGCCGCCGAAGTGAGCAGCGGCGGCAGGAAAATCAGCAGCATCAGCTCCGGCGGAAAGACAAACTGGCCAAACGCCGGAATCAGCCCCAGCGCCATCCCTGCGAGCACAAACGCAATCGGATTGGCCACACGAAGGCGCGGCGCAGCATAGGCAACCACGCACAGCGCAACAAGAAGCAGCAGGAAAATTTCAGTGGTGTTCATGAGGCTTGTTATACGAAGCCAATGCCTAGGCCGCAAGGCAGGATTCAAAACCCGCAGCGACAGCCTCAATCAACTGGAAGTAAAGCGCGGCGCCCGGCTCAAGCAGCGCGCCTTCCGGATCAATCATCACGCTTCTGGCCCTGGTGCCTTCCAGCAGGTTATGGATGATTTGATCCTCAAACTGCGGCTCCCGGAAAACGCATAGAACCTGAGCATCCGACACTTTTTTTCGTATGGCTGCGACATGGCCTGCGGAAAGCCCGCGCTCAGGATGCACCGTGAT
>Ga0315900_10003130_pt1 | contig 24459 bp, 23 predicted proteins | sample LakEriMetagenome_FD_203521 | JGI IMG/M metagenome (GOLD analysis project Ga0315900, IMG submission 203521) | Freshwater fungal communities from buoy surface, Lake Erie, Ohio, United States - Buoy 12 MA114 | ecosystem: Environmental > Aquatic > Freshwater > Lake > Lake biofilm | place: USA: Lake... | reverse complement strand
CCCACCGCCTTCGCCGCCGCGACCACCGCCAACGCCCGCCGGGTGTTCGGCTGCTGACCGCGTACGATTTCGACAATTCCAGCCACCAGGAGACTAGCCATGGTTCGCACCCCCAGCACGATGCTCCCGCTGGGCACGACGGCCCCCGATTTCGAGTTGCCCAACGTCGACGGCCGCAGCGTCGCCTTCGCCGATGCCGCCGGCCCCAAGGGCACCGTCATCATGTTCATCTGCAACCACTGTCCGTTCGTCAAGCACGTGGCCGATGAACTGGCCGTCCTGGGCCGCGAGTATCTGCCTCGGGGCGTCGGGTTCGCCGCCATCAGCTCGAACGACGTCTCCGCCCATCCCGCCGATTCGCCCGAGCAGATGGTTCGTGAGGCGGAGGATCGGGGCTATCCGTTCCCGTACCTCTACGACGAGACCCAGGAGGTGGCGAAGGCCTACCACGCCGCCTGTACGCCCGACTTCTATCTTTTCGATGCGGGAAAGAAACTCGTCTACCGCGGACAACTCGATGCCAGCCGGCCGGGCAGCGAAACCCCGGTGACGGGCCGCGACCTGCGGGTCGCGATCGACCGGTTGCTTGCCGGAACGGAGCCTCCCGTGGACCAAGTGCCCAGTCTCGGCTGCAACATCAAGTGGAAGGCCGGCAACCACCCGCCCTACTTCAGCCCGTGAGCAGGTCCGGGCCCGGGATCAGGCCACCACGAATTCGGGCGTGATCTTCCGCGGGATCAGGCCGGCGGCAAAGGCCTCGTCGAGGAACAGTTGCACCGACGCCCTGCCAGGAGCGTTGAAGTCCCTTGTCCATTCATTGACGTACATGCCCACGAACGCGTCAGTCCGGGCGGCATCGAGGTTGCGGCCCCACTGGCCGGCGTAGGCCAGCGATTCCCGGAGGTGTTCGAGCCCCCAGTCGATGCTTTCCGCGAGGAGTCGCGTGACGTCGCGGATCGCCTCAGGGCCGAGGTCCCGGTGGACGCGGCTTCTTCGAGACCACGATCGGCCCATAGCCGTCCCCCTTGCTCGCGCCGCAGGCACAGAGGACGTAGCTGTCGGCGAGGTGGGCCTAGGCGTGAATACTGAGCGCCGTCAGCTCAAGTTCCCCGGCAAAAGCCCGGCGGTTCTGGTCTCGATGTCGACCAACTCGTGGACGAAGCGATAGGGACCGGTGTCGATCTTGTCAGCCGCGAGCGCGTAGAACATGAACGAGTCGTCGGGATCTGGACTGTGGCCGACACGGATGGTGTGCATGACGCGGCTGGCGGCTGTGCTCATGCGAGGAGGATAGCGGCTGCGAGCGGCGTGGAGAGTCTTCGGCCCCCGCCCGCTCCGAATCACCGCCGGGCACCGGGACCCGTTTCCCGGCGGAATGGCAGGATTCCAACCGAGGCGGCTCAGCGCGGCCGGTCGTTGGGACGCTGGGGCCCCCGGTTGGCGAATTTGCCGATGTCCTGCGTGTCGCCCGGCTCCAGCCGCGTGGCCCGCAGGTTCTCCCGCTGGATGGCCTCGTAGACCTCCTGGCGGTGTACCGGGATCTCCGACGGTGCGTTGATGCCCAACCGGACCTTGTCTCCCCGGATGTCCACGATCGTGACAACGATGTTGTCGCCGATCATGATGCTTTCGTCACGTTGTCTGGAGAGCACGAGCATCGCTGGTTCCTTCCTGATCCCGGCGGGGCCGCGGCGATCCTGCGCCGACGGTCACCCTTGATTATGCACTCTTTTTCAGAGGCGGTCGTTCGGACGTGAGTTCGTACTGCAAGGGAAGCTCGCCACTCGCGACGACTTGCCGGCCCGTACGGGTTTCGAGGTTGATGACGATCGGCGCTTTCAAATTGAGGGTAAGGGACTTGCCGTTCGTGCCGACGACGACCACCACCTGCGCCTGCCGCATGTCGCTGATGGCCAGCGGCGACAGTTCGCTGCGGGGAATCCGCACCTGGTAGTCGGGCACGAAACGCCGCGGGCTGACCACCGCCAAGGCGACGTCGCCGCGATTCGTACTCTGCAGCCAACCCAGGGCATCGTTCGACGCGTCGGCGAGCAGGGCCCATTCACGACAGTCCTCTAGTCCCGGCAGGCCGCTGGGAAAGCGAAGGATGTCGTCGGCATCGACGTCGATGCGGCCGAATCGGCTGGTGGTGATGCGCATGTCAGTGGCACTCCGTTGCCCGGTGGAAACCGCCGGCCTGTGGGCCCGCGGCGCGAACTCCCGTTCGCCCATAGTGAAATCGGCAGCGCGGGCTGTCCGGGTGAGAAAAAAAGGACTGGCGAAACAGGGGGGATGCGGAAGAGCTTTCCGCGTAGGGAGTTGCCTCCGCCGGCGGGTTTTTTTCGGGCGGCTTGACCGGCCGCCAAATTCCGCACAATCGCTTCCAACGGGTCGGCGTGCCGCCGCTCCCGGCCGGGGCTGGAGTCCACGCCATGATCCATCGCGCCGCAGCGATTTTGATCCCGGCTTTCCTCGCCGGTTGCTCGGCGTCGCGGTACGAAGTCGAGTACGCCGAGCGGGTAGGCGCGTACCGCCACGACGCCGATTTCGCCTGTCTGGCCGCCGAGCCCACGGCCTTCGCCGACGACCGGATGCGTCTCCGCCTGCCCCGGCAGTTTGCCTCGCAGGTGCCGCCCGACGCCGATCCCAGCCGGCTCAAACCGCCGTTCGTGAAGGATTTCCCCGGTTTCGTCGTCAGCCACGAGGCCATGTTGCAGTCCACCACCACTCGGCTGCCCGCCACGCTCTCGATCGGCGTGTGGCGCGGCAAGCAGGCCGACGTCGAGAAGACGATCCTGGCCCAGGTCGTGGCCGACGAGGCCTTCGCGGCTGCCAAGCCGCGCTGGGACAAGGTGACCGTGACCGGCAGCGGCGGCGAGCCAGCCGCCTGGAGCAGGCTCATCCTGGGCGACAAGCAGTTGTTTGAAAGCGTCGTGGCAGGCAACCCGGAACTGAAGAAATGGGACGCAGCCTGTCAGATCTGGGTGCTTGCCGGACCGCGGCAGGACCTGGGAGCCGTGCTCGCCTGGCGCGTGCCGACCGAGATGGCCGGGAAGTTGGACGTGCCGCTCGACATGCTGGCGTCCACGGTGGCACGCACGGTCCAGTTTCCTCCTCCGCCCGCACCGGCGGCCGGTAAGTAACGGGTCGGATTGCGGCCCCCGGCCCCTTCACTGCCACATCGGCTGAGACCGCCACGCGGCCAGGGGGGCCAGCACCAGGAGCGGCGACCAGGCTGCCAGCGATGGACTGAGGATGTCGCCGCCCGCCAGGGAATGGCAGCCCATCACGACGACAAAGAACAGCACCGTCATTGCCACGCAGAGCCCCACTGCCACGAACACGCCGCGGCGGCTCGGCCCCAGCACCAACGGGATGCCGAGCATCACCAGGGCCATGTCGAGGAAGGGGGCCAGCAACCGGGCATGGACCCGCAGCGGGATGTCGGCCGACACTCCCAGGCTGGGGTTGGCGATGGCCCGCACGAGTTCGATCGTGGAAGAGTAGTGGCTCCAGTTCGTCGAACCGATCAGTTGCTCGAAGGTCACGTCGCTGACCACGAAGCATTTCCGCGGTTCCAGCCAGCTCTCCGTGCTGCGCGTGAGCACGACGGCCCTGTCGCCGCAGTGCAGGGCCGGCAGGCCGTCGATGTCGGCCGGTTCCGTGACCCCGTTCAACAGGTACCCCGCGGGGCGCGTGCCCGCGGCCGGCAGCCAGACCGCCTCGGCGGCTGTGATCTGCGGTCCGTAGTCGCTTAGTTGTGGGGGCATGAGCAGGCTGGGGGCCTCGATGCAGCAGCCGGCAGTCTTGGCGCCGCGGCCGCGGAACAGGATTTCTGTGCGCTGGTCGTAGCGGGGCTCGAACGGATGGGCCGTCTCGCCGCGCAGGTCCTGGGCGTTGCGGGCGAAGGCCTGGCGGATGCGAGGCAGCAGCAGTTCCCGGTTCGCGGCGGCCAGCAGGCTGACGGCCGCGGCGAACACGATCACGGACCTGCCGATGCGCCAGCGCGGAATGCCCGCGGCCAGCAGCGCCGTCAGTTCGTTGTGCCGCTCCAGCCAGGAGAGCGCGAACATGCCGCTGGCCAGCGAGATCACGGGGCTGGTGGCGTCGAAGAACCAGACGATGCGGCAGCCGTAGTAAGACGCCAACACCTTGGCCAAGCCCCCCTTTTCGGCCGCGTGGGCGATGAACTCCTCCATGTTCGTGAAGGCGTCGAACACGAAGTACAGGCCGGCGAGGCTCACGAACACGATCACGAACGCGTGGCACTGGGCGCGGCCGATGTAGCGGTCGATGAGCATGGGCGCTTGACGGGCAGGGGGGCCGGTGGACGATGATCGGCCTGGCTGCAGGCGCTGCCCGGCCCACGCGGCGCGGGGCGGCGGAGGGTACGGAACACGGGCGGAAGCGTCAATCTGGGCCGAGCCTGGGGAAACACCCGGTCATGGCGTGGTTTACGGTGCTGGGACGCGAGGCATGCCGGTGGGCCGGGCTGGGGCTGGACCTGCTCTGTCCGCCGCGCTGTGCGTTCTGCGGCAGCGAGTCGGTCGATCAGCATGCCGGCGACGGCACGGTGGCCGGGCCGGCCGCACCCGTGGTCTGTGGCGCCTGCGCGGCGGTCCTGTCGCGCGACGTCTCGCGCTGTCGCATCTGCGGCACGGCGAACGCGGGTGGCTCATGCCGCCACTGCCCTGGCGGTGCCCGAGACTGGGACGGTTTGGTGGTACTCGCCTCCTACGCGGACGAGGTGCGCGACGCCGTGATCCTCGCCAAGCGGCCTGGCGGCGAAGCGCGGGCTGCGGGGCTGGCTGCCCTGCTCGTGCGGAAACACGCGGCCATGCTCGCCGGCTGGGCCATCGATGTGGTGGTGCCGGTGCCGATGCATTGGATGCGGCGCGCCGCGCGGGGTACGAGTGCGGCCGACGAACTGGCACGCGGCGTGGCGGCCGGGCTCGGGCTGCCGTATCGCAGGCTGCTGCGCCGTTGCCGTGCCACGCCCATGCAAAATGAACTGCCGTTCGCGGCCCGACGCGGCAACGTGCGCGACGCCTTTCGGGCCGCGGGTGGTGTCGGCGGCCGTCGGGTGCTGATCGTGGACGACGTCACGACCACCGGAGCCACGCTGGCCGAGTGCCGACGGGCCCTGATTGCCGCCGGCGCGGCGGCCGTGTTCGCCGCCGCCGTCGCCCGAGCTGATCGCGGCGGTTCGCCTTCCTGATCCGTCGGACCATATCCCCCCGAGGCCCGATCCCCATGCAGCACGTCGAACCGGTCCGCATCGGCACCCGGGGCAGCACCCTGGCCCGCACCCAGACGGGCTGGGTCGCCGACCGGCTGCGCTCGCTGGGCGCGGTCGTCCACGTGGAGACGATCTCGACGCAGGGCGACGCCCGTACCGATGTTCCCGTGGCCAGGATCGGCGGGGACGGTGTCTTCGTCCGCGAAATCGAGCAGGCACTGCTCGATGGCCGCATCGATGCGGCCGTGCACAGCCTCAAGGATCTGCCCACCGCGGAAACGCCCGGACTGACGCTGGCCTGCGTCCCCGAGCGGGCCACGCCGTTCGACGCGCTGGTGGCCGGTCCGGGGGCCACTCTGGTCGGTCTGCGGTCCGGTGCGGTGGTGGGCACGTCGAGCATCCGTCGCGTGGCCCAGACCCGGGCCCTGCGGCCCGACCTCGACGTGCGGCCGATTCGCGGCAACGTCGATTCCCGGCTGCGCCGGCTCGATGCCGGCGAATACGACGCGCTGATCCTCGCCGCTGCGGGTCTGGAGCGATTGGGGCTCGCCGGGCGGATCAGCGAACTGCTGCGACCGCCTGCGTTCTGGCCGGCGGTGGCCCAGGGGGCGCTGGTGGTGCAGGTTCGCGCCGTCGATCCGCGCATGCACGACATCCTCGCTGCGCTCGACCACGCGCCGTCACACGCGGCCGTGGTGGCCGAGCGGAGTTGTCTGGCCGGGCTGGCGGGCGGCTGCCTGGCGCCGATCGGTGCCTGGGCCCACGTGCAGGACGACGGCCTCCTGACGCTGGGGGCCTGCGTGTTGGAAGACGAGGGAGGCCGCGTGCAACGCATCGTGGCCGAGCGGCAGGCGAGCGGGCGGATCGCGCAGGTGTCCAGCGCATCCTTCCGGGAACTGGGCGTAGACGTCGCGGCGGGTCTGCTGGCCAGTGGCGCCGCAGGCATGCTCGAGCGCATGCGTGCGCGGAGCGGCAGCGGATGACCCACATGAAGGAAGGGGGCCATGTGAGGGGGAAAGTCGCTCGCGTCGCAGCGAGTCGTGACAACGCAGTTCGGCCGTTGAATCAAGAAAGTTGAACCTGTACAGTAGGCCGTGAGAGCGTTACCAGCCGACCAAGCAGAGGAACTCATGGCGATCAAAGTGGTGATTGCGGACGATCACGAGGTGGTGCGCCGCGGCCTCGTCAGCCTGCTGGCCGGGTCCGAGGTGAAGATCGTCGGCGAGGCTTCGAGCGGCGACGAGGCCGTGAAACTCACCAAGAAGCTGAAGCCCGACGTCGCCCTGCTGGACATCCGCATGCAGGGGAAGGATGGTCTCGCGGCCCTGGAGAAGATTCGCGCCGACATGCCGGCCGTTCGCTGCGTGATGCTCTCCACGTTCGATAACCCGACCTACGTGGCTCGGGCGGTCGCCGCCGGCGCCCACGACTACATGCTCAAGGGCTGCACCCGGGCCGAACTCATCACCTCGATCACAGGGGCCGCGGCCGGCCAGTTGCCGATGCGGGCCGGCGAATTGCGTCGCGTGGCCACTACGATGGCCAACCGCGTGCAGGCCCCGGATCCGGACATCCCGCTCACCCAGCGGGAGACCCAGGTGCTGAGGCACATGGCCTTGGGGCTGTCCAACAAAGAGATCGCCCAGTCACTGACGATCAGCGTGGAGACCGTGAAAGAGCACGTGCAGAACATCCTGCGCAAGATCGCCGTCACGGACCGCACGCAGGCAGCCGTGTGGGCCGTCCGGCGCGGCCTGGTCTGACGTCACTCCCTCGCGGGGCCCGGTCACGGGCAACCGGCGAGGGGCGAGCCTGCATCGCTCAGCGGGCGCGGGGGTGTGCCTTGTCGAAGGCGTCGAGCAGACGGCTCGTCGTGACGTGCGTGTAAATCTGCGTCGTCACCAGGCTCTTGTGGCCGAGCAGTTCCTGGACGCTACGGATATCCGCTCCGGCGTCGAGGAGGTGGGTGGCGAAGCTGTGCCGCAGCGTGTGCGGGCTGGCCCGACCAGCCAAGCCCGCGACCGCGAGGTGCTTGTCGAGGAGGCGGGCCACGCCCCGCACCGAGAGCCTGCTGCCGAACTTGTTGGTGAACAGGGGGCGAACCCGACCCGGCCCGGCGGGGCGCGCGGTCAGCCAATCGCGCAGCGCGCGCTGCGCATGCGACCCCACGATGCCCAGCCGCTCGCGCCGTCCCTTGCCGCGAATCCGTACCGTGGCGTTTCCCAGATCGAGGTCGGAATCGTCGAGGCTCACGAGTTCGCGGACGCGGCAGCCGGATGAATACATGAGTTCCAGAATGGCACGGTCGCGGAGCCCTCCCGCCGCGCGGGGCTGGGGGGCCGTCAGCAGCCGGCCGATTTCGTCGGCGGTGAGGAATCGGGGAAGTTTCCGCGGTCGGCGCGGGCTGCGAAGCGGCTTCGCCGGATTCGATCGCACCCAGCCCTCGCGCTGGCCGAAGGCGTAGAAACTCCGCATGGTGGCCAGTTTGCGGGCCACGGTCGAGGCGGCGTATCCGGCGGCATGCAGCCCGGAAGCAAATCGCCGCAACACCAGACTCGTGGCCTCGGCGGGGCCGCGACAGCCCGCCGACCGCAGGAACTCCTCGAGCTGAAGGAGATCCTCGCGGTAGGCCTTGATCGTCAGCGCTGAGGCACCGCGTTCCGCCGCGAGGTAGCGCAGGAAACGTTCCAGCGCCTCCGAGAATTCGTGCCGTGGCGAGGACGTTGCTGCCATGGCCCGCCGGGCCGGCCTCAAGCCGGACGGTCAGCGCGGGGTACGAACCGCAGGCGGCTCGGTCGCGGCGTGTTTTGCCGGACCTTGTCGCTCAGCACCGCCGCGTCGTACCAGGAGAAACTCAGCTCCGGGTTGGCGGCGTGGCGGCCCAGCACGCGGATCGCCTCGTCACGGCTCTCGTCGTCATACAGAAACACGTACCGCTCGCCACCCTTGACGAGCGCGATGACGTTGATGTCGCGAGAGGCCATCGATGTCCCCGAACGAGTGGCGCGGCCAACTCCGCGGCCGCCGAAGGAATATCGGCCGCCCAACGCCGGCCGCCGCAGCCTTCTCCCGGCCGGCCAGCCAACTTTCTGCGATCGGGCCAACCCGGAGCGGAGATTGCCGATCGTGCATGACACTGGGCAGACTGTGCGGGCGGGGCCGGTCGTCTGGTCGCCGTGCGTGGCGTCACCAGAGGTCGGCGAAGCCCCGGAGCCCCACGGGCTCCCGCGACCAGAACGGCTCGCCGTGCGCGGTGCCGATCATCGCACCCCACCAGGAGTCGGCCACCGCGACCCTTTCGAGGACGGTGGGCGATGGGGCGGTCGGCGGAAACTGGCTCGGGTAGCAGGCCAGGCTGCGGCGCTTGGCCTCCCAGGTTGCCGAGATGTCCACGATGAAGGCGGGACGTCGCACCGACTTGAGGTGCACGCAGGCGTAGTGGTAAAGACGCTGCGGATGCCAGGGTTCGGCGGGCAGGTCGCACTTGGTGAGCTTGGCCCAGAAGCGGGCCGCCTCCGTGAGCCGCGTGGCGGCGACGTGGTCGGGGTGCGCGTCGACCCAATGGGGCGCGAACAACCAGCGGGGCCGTGCGCGCCGGATCACTCCGGCCAGGGCGGCCCGCGCCGCCAGCGTGGCCCGCAGTCGCCGGTTGGGCAGTCCCAGGTTCTCCCGCCAAGTCACGCCCAACGCGGCCGAGGCCGCGGCCGTCTCACGGGCTCTGGTCTCGATCGATCCCAGTGGAGTTGGTTCGCCGTCGGTGAGGTCGAGGATGCCGACGGCCATGCCCTTCGAGAGCATGAGCGAGATCGTGCCTCCCATGCCGAGTTCGGCATCGTCGGGATGGGGGGCGATGACGAGGGCATCGAGCATGGTCGAGATCCGGGCGGTCTGCCGGCCCGGGCGGCGGATTGCCGGCCGGCCCGGGTGATGAGCATACTCTCCCGGCATGACGCCACCGACAGAAACGGGCGACGACCAGCCTTCAGGGGACGCCACGTTCGAGGCCGCCTGCCGCCATGCGCGTCGGGCCGCCGTGCTCGCCTCGGTGGAGGCGGTACTCGGCTGGGACGAGCAGACGATGATGCCCGCGGCGGCGGCCGCTCATCGAGCCGACCAGGCGGCGGAACTGGCGGCCGTGACGCACCGCCTGCGTACCGATCCAGCGCAGGGCGAGCGACTGGCGGAGTTGGCGGACGGTGCCCTGGCGACGACCGGCACGCCCCGGCAACAGGCCACGATCAGGCTCCTCAAGCGGGACTTCGACAAACAGTCCCGGCTGCCGGGCCGGCTCGTCGAAGAACTGGCCCGGACCTGCGTCGAGGCCCAGCAGGCCTGGGTGCAGGCCCGTGCGGAATCCTCCTGGCAACGGCTGCAACCCTGGCTGGAGAGAGTCTTCGCACTGAAGCGGGAGCAGGCCGCCTGCCAGGCGCCGGGGGGCGACGCCTACGACGCCCTGCTCGACGACTACGAGCCTGGCGGCCGTTGGCAGGCGATCGCGCCGCGGTTCGCGACGTTGCGCAGTGGGATCGTATCCCTGGTGCAGCGGTGTGCCGATGCGGCCATGAGGCCCGACGACCGGCTGCTCACAGCCGGGGTTTTTCCCGTGGATGACCAGCAGCGCTTCGTGCGCGACGTTGCCGCGCGGATCGGCTTCGACTTCGACCGCGGCCGGCTCGACACCACGAACCACCCTTTCTGTTCCACGCTCGGCCCCGACGACTGCAGGATCACGACCCGCTGGGACGAGAGTTCCTTGCCCACGGCACTGTTCGGCGTGCTCCACGAGGCCGGGCACGGCATGTACGAGCAGGGGCTGCCGCGAACGTGGTACGGCCTGCCGCCGGGGGAGGCCGCCTCGTTGGGGATCCACGAATCGCAGTCGCGGCTCTGGGAAAACCTGGTCGGCCGGTCGCGGGCCTTCTGGCAGTGGTGTTTTCCACTGGCTCGCGCCGCGTTTCCAGCCACCCTCGCCAACGCCGATGCGGCGCGGGTGCATACGGCGCTGCTGGCAGTGAAGCGTTCCTTCATCCGCGTCGAGGCAGACGAGGTCACCTACAACCTGCACATCATGATGCGGTTCGACCTGGAACGGGCCGTGGTGCACGGCGACCTGCCTGTGTCCGAACTTCCCGGCGCGTGGAACGAGCGGTTCGAGGCCGACTTCGGCGTGCGGCCTCCCGACGACGCCCGGGGCGTGCTGCAGGACATCCACTGGAGTGTGGGGCTGATCGGGTACTTTCCGACCTACGCGCTGGGCAACATCTATGCGGCCCAGTTGATGGCCGCGGCCCAGCGCCGCATCCCTGACCTCGATGAATGCTTTGCCGCAGGGAGTTTCCAGCCACTCCTCGACTGGTTGCGGCGCGAGATCCACGCGGCCGGCCGGCTGCTTGAATCGGAGCCGCTCGTGGAACGCGCCACGGGCGAGTCGGTGTCGGAACACTGGCTGCTCGACAGCCTGCTGGAACGATATGGGCCGGCACACGGCCTCTGAGGGGCCGTTCCGGCAGGTGGCGGTCACGGAAATCCCGGTGGTACACTCGGCAGCCCCCGGAGGAGCCGCACGCCCGCGGCGACGGGCAGGATTCTTCGCTGGAGGAAGTGACATGGCGGCGGACGACGACCAGAAGGATGCCGGCTCCGATCCGTGGTCGAGCATCGAGTCGGAGGGCCTGCCGGACTTGGCGGGTGAATTCGGCTTCTCGTTCGACGACGCTCCCGCCGGTGATGCCGAGTCCGCCGCGGAAGACGCCGCAGCCGAGTCGCCGGCAGACCAAGCCGCGGACGCCGAGGCTGATGCGGAGATCGAATCGTGGCTCGATGAACCAGCCGACGATGCCGGCGCCGGAAACGCCGGTGCCGGCGACTCCGCCGTGCAGATCGGCACCGGTGAGTCGGGCATTTCATCGCCGAGCAGCGTGGGCGGATTCGACGAACCGGCCGACGAATCTGGAACGGAGTCCGGCTCCGGATGGGGCGATGCCGAGGGATCCGACGACTGGGGGTCGACCGAGACCGACGCGGAGTCGGCCTCAGTGGACGCCGGCGGCGACTGGGGCACGACGGACGGCGGAGATTGGTCGGGATCCGCCGGAGCGCCGGAGTCTTTCGGCGGCGCTGGTGACAGCGACCAAGAACCGCATGCCGCCGCCGACGCGGAATTCGAGGGCAGGCATCAGGCCCCGGACGACGGGCCGCTGACAGCGGACGATGTCACCGAGCAGCCGCCCGCCGATGAAGCGTTCGCCGCCGCCAGTCGGCCCGCGTCGCCGTCGCGTGCACGTGCCAAGCCGAAGCGGCGCAAGGCCAGTGGGATCGGGCAGATGGTGGGTGTCGTGCTCGGAGGCGCGATGGCGATCCCGATCACGATGGCGATCCTGATCTGGGGCTTGCAGAAAGACCCGTTCAAGGTGACTGAGATCGCCGTGGTCCAGGAGTACGGCGGGTTTCTGCTGCCGGAAAAATTCCGGGCCGGCGCTGTGAAGAAGGCCGGCCCGAAGCAGGGTGGTTCGCCGCTTGACCAGCTTGGCACCATCGTCCCGCCCGCGCCCGAGCCAACCGCCGACGCCCCGCCGGAACCGGCTGCCGGGGAGCCCGATCCCTTGCTTCCGGTGTCCGTGCCCGAAGAGCCCGCTCCGCCGCCTCCCGCTCCGCCCGAACCTGAGCCGCTCGACACAGCGGCGCTCGACACCGCTGCCGTCGCTGCCTCGACCGCCCTCGATGCCGTGCTCGCGATCGAGGACCCGGAGGACGGTGCCCGCAAGAAACTGCTCGTGAAGTGTTACAAGGCGCTGGCGAAGGTCGCTGACGAACTCTCCCAACTCGAGCGCACGGCGGCCGACTCCGGACGACCGTTGGCCGGGCCGCCCGAGGTGGTGTCGACCCTGCATGACCGGCTGGCATCCCGCCCCGCCGTGCGGGACGATCTGGCCGGTCTGGCAGTCGCCTGGCTGAAGTTCCCCAACCGGGGCAGCGACGGCATCTTTCTGCAGTTGAAATTCGGCAAGGCCCGGCGCGTAGGGCCGTACTGGTGTTCCGAGGCCACGTTGCAGGAACCGGACGGCGAGCGTGACGTGACCTTGATCTCGCGGTCGGAACCGTCCGCCGTCAGCGGCGACGTGGTCGCCGTCACGGGGTTGGTGATGGACGACGACGTGATCTGGGCCGCCGATCTGCGGCCGGCCACGGGGGCCGGCGGCCTCTCCGCGCCGTGACAGCCGACTCGGCGGCAGGCATCGCGTCGGCCGTAGCGGCCGGCCGGGTCCGGGCCGTCGACGTGCTCGACGATCACGTCGGCCGGCACGGCGCCTTGCACGGCCGTCTCAACGCGCTCGTGCAGCAGCGGTTCCGCGCGGCTGGCGAGGACGCGGCGGCGGTCGATGCGGCTGCGCCCGGACCACTGGCCGGCGTGCCGGTGAGCGTCAAGGAGTGTTTTCCGGTCCGCGGCCTGCTCACCACGCTGGGCATCGAGTCACGGCGTTCGGCCGTGGACGCGGTCGATGCGCCGCTCGTGTCGCGGCTGCGGACGGCCGGTGCCGTCGTGATCGGCAAGGGGAACGTGCCGCAGGCGATGTACCTGCACGAGACCGACAATCCGATCTGGGGTCGCAGCGTCCATCCCGAGGTCGCCGAACGCGGCCCCGGCGGATCGAGCGGCGGCGATGCGGCTCTGGTGGCGGCCGGCGTGGTGCCGCTGGCCGTGGGCAACGATCTGGCGGGTAGCCTGCGGCAGCCCGCCCATGCCTGCGGGATCGCCACCATCATGCCGCGCAGTGCCGTGCTCGGCGACGGCGGCGCCTTCGACACGATGCCCCTGTTGCGTGTCGTGCGGCCGCGGGCCGGATTCCTGGCGCGCACGATCGAAGACCTGGAGCTGGCGCTTGCCGCAGTGGGTGCGTCGGGTCCCGAGGCCGCCGGAAGGCCGCTCCGCGTGGCCTGGTGGGATGACGCCGGTCCCGTGGTCGCGTCCGCCGCCATCGTGCGTGGCGTGCACGAGGCGCTGGGCCGGCTCCGCGCTGCCGGTGCGGAGACGAGCGCCTGCGAGGGGACGCTCGCCTGCGAGGCGGCCTGGTTGCACCTGGCGATCCTGTCGGCTGACGGCGGAGCCCAGGTCCGGTCGCTGTTCGGTCGCACGCGGCCGATCCGCGCCGTGCGCCGGCTGTTGAGGATCGGCGGCCTGCCGGGCCCGCTACGGCCGCCGCTGGCGGCGCTGGTCCGGCTGCTGGGCAGGAAGCTCGAGGCTCGCGCGCTGGGCACGACGGGCCCGCGCGATGCGGCCGGTGTCGCGGCCCTGGAGGCCGCCCGCGATGCGATCGCCGCACGGTTCGCAGCCGAGTGCGCCGGCTGCGACGCCATCGTCTGCCCGGTGTCGGCGCTGCCGGCCCTGCGGCACGGCAGTGCCGGCCAGTTGCTTCTGGCGGCCGCCCCCTGCCTGCTCGCGAACCTGCTCGACCTGGCTGCCGGCGCCGTCCCCGTGACGCGGGTTCGATCCGACGAGGAACGGTCCCGTCCGCGGTCCCGCGACCCCGTGCTGCGGGCCGCCGCGCGTGCCGACCAAGGCAGCGCCGGGCTGCCCGTCGCCGTGCAGGTGGTCGCCGGACCGGGCCGGGGCGAGGCGACGGTGCTGCGGGTGATGCGGATGATCGCGCAGGAGTCGGCGGGCCGTGCCGGCGGGGCCGGCGACGACATCGTGCTCAGGCGCTGAACCGCGCCGCGACCACCCGCGGCATCTGGTCGATCGGCAGGACCTCGCAGGCGGCGCCCGCGTCGATCGCCGCCTTGGGCATACTGAACACGACGCACGAGGCCTCGTTCTGGGCGATTGTGTGCCAACCGCGCCGGCGTAGCATGAGCAGCCCCCGGGCTCCGTCGCGGCCCATGCCGGTGAGTAGGATCGCCACGCCGGGGTGCGGCCAGTGCTCGGCCACGCTCTCGAAGAACACGTCGACGCTGGGCCGAAAGAACACGTCGCGGGGCTCAACGCGGTATTCCAGGGCGCCGGATCGGCTGAGCACGATGTGGTCGTTCGTGCCGGCGAGCAGCACGTCACCGGCCTGCGGTTGCTGACCGTTTTCTGCCACTCGCACCGCCCGGCCCGTGCGGTCTCCAAGCCACTTCGCCAGCCCCTGGGCGAAGGCCACGTCGACGTGCTGCACGACGACCACGGCCGCGTTCAAGTCTCTGGGCAGCGGCATCAGCAGGTCTGAAACCGCCTTCGGTCCACCCGTCGACGCGCCCACCACAACGAGCCGCGGGGGGCCTGCTGCGGCCGCCGGTCGCGGTGTGCGCCGTGGGTCGCCGCCGCCCACGAGCTTGCCGATGATGCCGATCTTCTCCACCAGGGCTCCGGCGCCGCTCACCTCGCCGCCCGGTCCCAGCATCGGCGTGTCCACGGCGTCCAGCGCGCCGTAGCCCATCGCATCGTAGACCAGGGAGATGTTGCCGCTCACCGTGGCCGTGACGACGAGGATCGCGCACGGGGCATGAGCCATGATCTGCCGCGTGGCCTGGGCGCCGTCCATGTGCGGCATGAGCAGGTCCATGAGGATCAGGTCGGGCCGGTCACGCCGGGCCAGGGCCACCGCCTCCACGCCGTCGCTGGCCGTCCAGGCCAGTTCGTGATCCGGCAGGCTGTCGACGATGCGGCGCAGCGCCTCGCAGGCGGCCTTCATGTCGTTGACGATGCCGATCCTCATTCCGCGGGCTCCGCCTTGCCGCCCATTGCCGGCGCCGGAAGCGCGGCATCGGGTTCACCGATCAGGTCGATGATCGTATCGACGAACGTCTCGTCGTGGAAACTGCTCTTGGTGAGGTAGCGGTTGGCGCCCGCGTCGAGCCCCCGCAACCGGTCCTCCTCGCGGTCCTTGTAGGAGACGATGACCACAGGAATGTCGCGGCGGGCGGCGTCGGCCTTGATCAGCGACACCAGGCCGATGCCGTCCATCCGCGGCATGTCCACGTCGGTGACGACGAGGTCGTAGTGCGTGCCGCGGATCGCGTTCCAGCCGTCCATGCCGTCGACCGCGACGTCGACGGCGAAGCCGCGGGCATGAAGCAGTTGCCGCTCCAGTTCCCGGACCGTGATCGAGTCGTCGACGACGAGAATACGCTTCCGCTGTCGGGCCTGGTCCGCCAGTCGCTCGAATTCCACCCGTGACAACCGCCGGCCCATGAGCACGTTGTCGATCGAGCGCACCAGGTCCTCGACATCGACGATCAGGACCGGGTCGCCGTTCTCCAGCAGCGACGCGCTGTTGATGTCGGGCACCTTTCCCAACCGCGAGTCGAGGGGGCGTACCTCTAGGTCGCGCTCGCCGAGGAAGGCGTCCACGATCATCCCGAACTGCTGTCCACGGTCGCTGATCACGACCACCGGCATCGGGTCGGGCGGCGCTGCGGTCGCCGTGTCCAGGACCTGCGCCGCCACCACGAGCCCGATCGAGGCGCCGTCCCGATTGAAGTACTGCCGGCCCTCGACCGTGCGGATGTCGGCGTGGTGGCAGTGAAGGATGTGGTCGATGCGGGTGAGGGGGAAGGCGTACGGCTCGCCGCCGATCTGCACGAGCAGGGCCCGGATGACCGACATCGTGATCGGAAGTTGGAGGGTGAATACGGTCTGCCGGCCGGGCTGCGTCGAAATCCGAACGCTGCCGCCCACGGCCTTGACCATGCTCTGCACCACGTCGAGCCCGACGCCGCGGCCTGAGATCTCCGTCACCTGGTCCTTGGTGGAAAATCCGGGCAGGAAGAGAAACTCGAGGAGTTCCAATTCGCCGAGTTGGTCGGCCACCTGCCGGGCCACGAGGCCGCGGTCCACGGCCCGGGCCCGCAGTTGCTCGACATCGATGCCCCGGCCATCGTCGGCGAGCGTGATGTGGAGCATGCCGGCCCGGTGACGGGCCTCCAGTCGCACGGTGGCGAGAGGAGGCTTGCCGGCGGCCGTGCGTTCCGGCGGGGTTTCGATGCCATGGTCGAGGGCGTTGCGGATCAGGTGCGAGAGCGGCGCCTCCAGCTTGTCGAGGATGTCGCGGTCGACGCCCGTCTGCTCGCCGCGCACCTCCCAGCGAACCTGCTTGCCCAGCGTGCGGGCCAGATCGCGAACGAGCCGCGGAAAACCGCGAATGCCTTCGGCCAGCGGCCGCATGCGGCTGGCGATCACCTCGTGGTGAAGGCGGTTGGAGAGGTCCTCGTTCCGCCGGGCAAAGCCCTCGAATTCTTCCACGTATCGGTTCAGGGCCGTCAGGCCGGCGTCGGCCCGCTCGCGGATGCCTGCAAGCAGTGCCGCGATGGCGGGTGGCAATGCCGCATCGCCGGCCTTGAGCTTGTCCTCGAGCGCGGACAGGGCGTCGCAGACGTCGACCTCGGTGGATCGCAACTGGAGCAGCGATTCGACGAAGGGCCGGAGTTGTCGTGTCTCCACCAGGGATTCCCCGGCCAGGCCCACGAGTCTGGTGAGGCTGTCCGCCGAGACGCGCACCACGCGGTCGGCCTGTTCGGGAGCCGGAGGCGCGGGCGTCGGTGCGGCCGGCGCTGTCCGTGCCGGAGCCGGCTGCACTTCCGGTACGGGAGGTGGTGCGGCGACCGGTGCCGTCGCGGCGCCGGCGACGTGCGGTTCGCCGGCCGCTGTCGAGCCGCCGTCATGGCCGAGGAGCCCGGCCAGATCGGCCACCAGACGCGAGGCTCGTTCCGGCCAGGGGCCGTCGGTGTCCAGGGCGTCGGGCGCGCGGGCGATCGAGGCCAGAAAGTCGATGGCAGCCAGCAACAGGTCGGCGTGTTCGGGCTGAACGCGAAGTCGTCCCGAGCCCGCCGCCACGAACACGTCCTCGAGGCCGTGCGCCACCCCCACGGCCGGCTCCAGGCCCACGATCCGGGCTGCACCCTTGAGTGAGTGCGCGGCCCGCATCATCGACTCCACCGTCTGAGGAGAGCGTTGCAGTTCCTCGATGGCCAGCACGCCGGTCGACAGCACGGCCGTCTGGCTTTCGGCCTCCAGCCGGAACAATTCCAGCATCGAGAAACCGCTCAGGTCTTCAGCCACGGCCCGGCCCTCCGCCGACGCATGAAAACGCCGCCCGCCTCATGATGTCACCATCCCCGCCAGGGCCTCGAGGAGCCGCCCTTCGTCGATCAGGGCCACCGTTCTCTCCTGCCACTCGAACAGCGCCGACGAGCATCGCGCAGACGCCTGGCTCACCGTGGAGGGGACGGGGCGCATGGCGGACCGGGCCACTCGATGCACGCCGGCCACCTCGTCGACGCCCAGCACCCAACGCTGCGTTCGTTCGCCCTCCCGTTCCACGACCAGCAGGCGGGCGGATGTGGACATGTCTCCGGGGACACGCGCCGTCGGACCTCCCGGCAGCCCGAGCACGGCGTGTAGCGACATGCAGAGTTGGAGTTGACCGCGGATGTTGACCAGTCCGGCCAGGCCGCCGCCGGCCCGGTGGGGCACACTGTGCAGCGTTCGCACCGGCGCCACCTCCACGAGCAGCGCCGTGGGCAGGGCCAGCCACTCCTTCTCGATGCGGAACACGAGCAGGCTCGTCGCCTCCGTGTCGGCCGCCCGGGCCGGCTCCGCCAGGATGTCGTGCCACGATTCGAGGTAGCCCGTCGGTGCGGTCCGGTCGAAGAAGGTGCGGGCCGCGTCGGCCAGCACGGGACAGTTGCGGCAGTGGATGAACTGCTCGAGTTCCGGGCAGCTGCGGTCGCCGCCAACGCCGATCACCCGCCAGCAGTCGGGCATCGGTGCGACGACGGATCGGGGGTCGGTGTGGTCGATCATGGGGCCGCCTTTCGCGCCAGCACGCGGGCCGCCGACTGGCGGTAGGTCTCGGCCATCCGTTCGTCGCCCCGGCGCCTGGCGAGCAGCGCCAGCGATAGCAGCGCCTCCTCGTGCGTGGAGTCGAGGTACAGCGTCTTGTGGAAGCACCCCTCGGCGCGGTCGAGGTCGCCCAGCGACTGGTGCAGCATGCCCATCAGGAAAAAGAGTTCCGGGGCCGGAGGCACGGTCAGGCGGTGCCGCTCGCAGAAGTCGAGCGCCTCGGCGTGCCGGCCGGCATTGGCGAGAGCCCCGGTCGCAGCGAGGATTTCCTCCAGCGAGCGGGGCACGGCAGTGGGCTGCAAAGTGCCGCCGACCTGCGGCTTCACGGTCGGCGGCCGCGACACCGTCGCGGCCGGGGGCTGCTTGGGGCGGCGCGGGGCCGGTGCCGTCGCCACCGCGGATCGCGGCCGATGGATCCCGCGGCGCAGGGCAAACACCGAGGCAGCGCCGGCCGGAATCCAGTTTCCCTTCATGATCGGGGGCTCCGCGGCCCCCAGCACGAGGATGCCATCCGGCGCCAGCAGGCTGTCGATGAGGCGCTCGACGCTGCCGCGTGCCTCGTCACCGAGGTAAATGAGCAGGTTCCGGCAGAACACCACGTCGTAAGGCCCCCGGCCCGCCGTGAACCCGGCCTCCAGCATGTTTGCCCACTCGAATCGCACGCATGACCGCACCTGCCCGTCGATCGTCGCCGCACCGCCATCCATGCGGAACCAGCGGTCGCGGAACGAGGTGTCGGCGTTGCGGAACGCGTTCGCCGAGTAGCGGCCCAGCCGGGCCCGTTCGAGCGCCGCCCGGCTCACGTCCACGGCGTCGATGGTGAATTGCCCGGGCACCAGGCCGGCGTCGAGCAGCGCCATCGCCACCGAGTAGGGCTCCTCGCCCGACGCACAGGGGGCACTGAGCACGCGGACCGGCGCCCGGCCCGGAAGGGTTGCGATCGTGACGGCTACGTCGGCCACGAAGTCGAACACCTGGCGGTCGCGGAAAAACCAGCTTTCCGCGACGATCACTTCCTCAACAAGCCGGTCGCGTTCCGCGTCGTCCGAAGTCAGGAGCCGGGTGAAGGCGTCCGGGTCGCTGAGCCCCAACGCGTCCATGCGGGCGCGGACCGCGCGGCGCAGGGCGGCGGGCCCGATCGTGGCCGCATCCAGCCCGATCCATGTGCGAAGCAGCGTTTCGGGGCCGTGCAGGTTCATGTCGGGCTTGGCGTGGCGGCGGGAAACAGCCCGGCCGCGAGTTCGGGGGGCAACAGTCGGTCGACGTCGAGGATTTGCACGGTGCGGCCGCCGATGCGCAGGATGCGCCCCAGGAACGCGGCGTCGGGCAGATCAAGGGCCGGCAAGTCGGCGTCGGCATCCTCCGCGGAGCCGATCGAGATCACGTTTTCGGCGACCAACCCCAGACGAGCCGCCGGCTGTCCGATACCGGCGCCCGGGCTGGCGGGCTCCACGACGATGACCCGTGTGCTGAGCCGCTCGTTGGGGACGAGGTCGGCGAGCCGCAGGCCGAGGTCGACGAGCGGCACGAGCCGGCCGCGGTAGGGGAAGATGCCGCGCACGTAGGCGGGCGTGTGTGGAATCGGACGGGCCGGAACGAGGGGCAGCACCTCGACCACGCGCCGCGATTCGATGGCGTAGGCCTGTCCGGCGACGGTGAAAGTGAGCAGTTGCATGCCGGCTGCCGGGGGCACCGCGCCGCGGGGACACGACGTCAGATGGTGAACCGCGACACCTCCTCCTTGAGGTCGCCCACCGCATCCCGCAGGTGGACCGTGGCGCCGTTGAACTCGTTGAGTGAGGAGGCGGTGCGGGAGGCGCCCTCGGCAAGGCGGATCATGGCCTCGCGAATCTGCTCCGCCCCCTGCGACTGGGCCCGCATGCCCTCGGTCACCTGCCCGAACCGGCCGGAGATACCCTGCACGGCCGTGATGATCTCGCCGAGTTTCGCCGACACGTCGCCGATCTCGCGGACACCCACCCGCACCTGTTCGGCGAACTTGTCCATTTCCATCACGCCGGCGGACACGCTGTACTGCATCTCCTTGACCATGCGCTCGATGTCGAGGGAGGCCACCGCCGTCTGGTCGGCGAGCCGGCGGATTTCCCGGGCCACGACCAGGAAGCCCAAGCCGTATTCGCCCGCCTTCTCCGCCTCGATGGCGGCGTTGATGGAGAGCAGATTGGTTTGGTCGGCCACCTTGGTGATCGTGGTCACCGCCAGGTTGATGTTCGCCGCCCGCTCGCTGATGACCGCCAGTTTGGCGCCGAACGACGAAGTGCTGGCCGCCAGTTGCCGCATCGTGCCGTCCATACCGGCCAGATTGACGCGGCCGGCAGCGGCCATCGTGCCGGTGTGGCCGGCCATGTCGTTGACCTCGGTCATCGTGCGCAGAAGTTCCTGGCTGGTGACCGATATCTGCTTCACGGCCGCCACGGCCTGGCTCGTCGAGGCGCCGTAGTCGGCGATCACCTGCTGCTGCTCGCTGGCGGTGGCCTGGATCGCCGTCGCCGTGGAGATCAGCGCCACAGAGGAGTGCTGGATGCGGCCGATCAGCCCGCGCAGGTCGTTGGTCATCGTCTGCACGGCCGCCAGCAGGGCACCGGTCTCGTCATCGGAGACGATCCCCACGTCGGCACGGAGGTCGCCGCCGGCCACCTGCTTGGCCACCGCCACCGCGGTGCGGATCGGATTGGAGATCGTGCGGGCCACGACGAGTGCCGCCGCCGTCACGCCCACGATCGTGGCCAGCGACAGTCCGATGATCGCCAATCGCTGAAAGCGTACCAGGGCGAAGGCCTCGTCGGCATCCTGCTTGATGACCAGCCCCCAGCGAAAGCTCGGGACGTAACACCAGGCGGCCGCCACGTCCTCGCCGCGGTAGTCGCGGGCCGAGCCGTAGCCGCGCTCGCCACTCGCTGCCAACTGGGTGGCGGTGGCCTGCGCCGATCCCTGCGGGATTCGCATGCGGAAGGCGGCGTTCGCCGCGTGTCGCAACGGCGTGGTCACGAGGACGAAATTGCCTTGCAGCTCGCCGGCCACGATTTCGCCGGTGTCTCCCAGGCCACTGAGGTCGGAGAGCATCTTCCAGACCCGCTGCGGCCCCAATCCCAGGGCAAGCACACCGCTCACGCGGCCGCCGTCGAGGATCGGGCAGGTGACGAAGGCTAACGGCACCGCTGCCCTGCCATAGGTCTGAAAGCCGCCCAGGTCGGGCTGGAGGAGCGTCCGTGACCGGTCGTAACTCGCCGCCAACTCCGATGAGGCAAGCGTTCCCGAAGAGAGTTGCGAGCCGACAGGAATCGAGTCGTCGAGCGCAAAGATCACGCGGCCCGAGTCGTCGATGAGCAACAACTGCGAATATTCGAACGCCTTCGCCACGTACGTGAAGTATTCGCGGAAATCCCCGTCGCCGGACCCACGGCTGGCGGCCAGTTCGCGGACCGCGCGGATGAAGGTGGGGCCACGGGACAAGGCGGCGCCATCGCGAATCCGCTCGGCGGCGTACGCCTCGAGTTCCACGGCCTTGCCGGCGGCGATCTGCACCAGATTGTCCCGGACGGACTTTTCCAGGGCCGTGGAGGCGATGCGGGCCGTGATCGCGGTGAGGATCGCGCAGGGAATCAGTGCGATGACGAGAAACCAGAACAGCAGCCGGCCGGCGATGGAACGCCTCAGTGCCGAGCGATCCGCATCGACCGGGCTGGAGATGTCGCTCATCGTGCGCCTCCGCGGTCGGGGCCGGAGTGGGCCGGGGTTTGGGGATTCACCCAGTTGCCGTTCCACGAGCGTTGCAGATCGGAGACGAACCGTTCCCATTCGGAACGCGACCGGGAGATGGGAAAGGGCATGGGCCGGACGGCGGTTCGGCTGGTCCACACGATGTCGAACTGCCCGTCCGGGCGGATGCGGCCGATGAACACGGGCCGCCACGTGTGTTGCGTGTCGGGGTCGATGGCGATGATGCCCTCGGGAGCGGCGAGGCTCTGGTGGCGAAGCGAGTTGCGAACCTGGCGCACGTCCGCCGTCTCCGCCTCGCGCACGGCCTGGGCCCAGAGACGCACGCCGTTGTAGGCAGCGACGAGGAGGTCGGACGTGGTGCGGTCGGTGCCATACCGGGCCGTGAAGGCCCGCACGAAGGCCGTGTTTTCCGGCCGCTCGATGCTCTGGAAGTAGTTCCAGGCGGCGTAGTGCCCCACCATGTCGGCCGCGGCCGCGCCGCGAAGGTCCCCCTCGGCCGTGGCGAAGGTGACGATCGGGCAGCGTTCCGGGGTCAGGCCCGCGGTCCGCACCGCCCCGGCGAAGGGAAGGGCGGAGACGCCCGTCAGGCTGCTCAGGATCACGTCGGGCTTGGCGGCGGAGATCCGGGCCGCCAGAGCGTCGAGGTCGGTGCCGCCCACGGGCACGTACTCCTCGCCCACCTGTTCCGCGCCCAGGCCGGCGAGTTGGTCCGCGATGATCGCGTTGACGCAGTGCGGCCAGACGTAGTCGGAACCCACCAGGAAAAACCGGCGGGCCCGCAGCGCGTCGTGGCACCACTGCACCGCGGGGGTGATCTGCTGGTTGGGGGCGGCACCGGTGTAGACAATGTTTGGTGACTGCTCCAGCCCCTCGTAGGCGGCGGGATACACGAGCAGGTGGTCGTGGGACTCGACGACCGGCAGCACTCCCTTGCGGCAGTCACTGCTCAGGCAACCGAAGATCACGCTCACGGCGTGCTCGCGGATCAACGCCTCCGCCTGCCGTTTGTACGTCTGCCAGTCGGAGGCACCGTCCGCGATCACCCAGCGGACCTGACGGCCCAGCAGTCCACCGGCGCGGTTGATCTCCTCGAGGGCCAACACCTCCGCGTCGATCATGGCCCGCTCGCCGGCCGCCATGGGGCCGGTCTGAGAGTGCAGGATGCCCACCACGATCGGCCGCCGGTCGACGAGGATCGCATCGACGAGCATCCAAGCCGCGGCAACGACGGCAGCCAACACGACGAGCCACGCCCAGCCCGGCCAGTGCCTAGGCTGCGTCGGCCGATCGTGGCCCGTGGTGGTGGCGGGGACGGAGGGGGAGCGCGGCATCGTGTCGCCCGGGGCAGAGGCAGAGGGGGCCGGCATCACCGGCGACCACTGCAATCTTTGTCCATCTTTCCCGACCGGGCGACCGACGGAACGAAAAAAACGGTCATCCGGATTTCCGGGGCGGCTGCGAACGCACGAGGCCGGTGCCCCGACAGGCCGCAAAAACCTCGTTTTCGGCACGACCTGGAAAACCGCTTGTTTGGCGTCCGGGCATCGGTGGCGAACTCGATCTACCCGATGCTGGATGGCGGGTCCCGCTTCCTGTATACCTGACGTGCCGGTCGGATTCCGTTTTTGCGGGGATGATCACGTCACGTGCGACGGGGGCGTGTCCGATTCCACCCACGCGGATGGGCTGTATGGCCACAAACGCCCTTGCCACCAGCGCGATTCAGCGGATCGTGGGGGTTTCGCCTTGGGCCGAGCAGGTACGCCGTTCAATCGAACTGGTGGCCGCCCACCAGTCGAGCGTGCTCATCATGGGGCCCAGCGGGACGGGTAAGGAACTGATCGCAAGGGCGATCCACGCCTGCAGCGCCCGCAGCAAGAAGCCGTTCATTCCCGTCGACTGTGCCGTGACCACAGGCACGCTGTTCGCGAGCCACATGTTCGGACACGTGAAGGGGTCCTTCACGGGCGCCACGTCTTCGACCTTGGGCTGCTTCCGTGCCGCCGACGCCGGCACGATTTTCCTCGACGAGATCGGGGAAATGGAGCTCGAGTTGCAGGCCAAGTTGCTGCGGGTGTTGCAGCAGCGCGTGGTGGTGCCCGTGGGCAGCCACCAGGAGGTCCCGGTTGACGTCCGGGTGCTCGCGGCCACGAACCGCGATCTGGCCGTCGAGGTCAACCATGGTCGGTTCCGGGAGGATCTGTTCTACCGGCTCAACGTGGTGGCGATTCGCACGATTCCGCTCCGCGAGCGGCCCGAGGACGTGCCGATCCTCGCCGCCGGCTATCTCGCCGAATTGGCGTCTCGTCATGGGATGCCCGTGTGTTCACTCGGCGCGGCCGCGATCGAGGTGCTGCAGGGCTACGCCTGGCCAGGGAACGTCCGCGAACTGGAGAATGTGCTCGAGCGGGCGGTGATGTTCTCCTCCGGTGATCAGATCGACCCCGATGCCCTCAGCGGCTTGATGCGGGCCGACGAGGGCGGGCTCCCGCCCGCCACCACGCTGGCGCCCATGGCGATGGCCGCCAATCGCGGAATCCTCTCGGCCACGCCGTTGCCGGGTGTGTATCGCGTGGAACCGAAGCAGCAAACCCGGGATAAGCCGGCGGCCGCTCCGGCCGCCGCCGCGCCCGACCGCGCCACCGCCCCGGCTTCCGGC
>Ga0315900_10003129_pt1 | contig 24460 bp, 33 predicted proteins | sample LakEriMetagenome_FD_203521 | JGI IMG/M metagenome (GOLD analysis project Ga0315900, IMG submission 203521) | Freshwater fungal communities from buoy surface, Lake Erie, Ohio, United States - Buoy 12 MA114 | ecosystem: Environmental > Aquatic > Freshwater > Lake > Lake biofilm | place: USA: Lake... | reverse complement strand
CGCTGACCCGTACCTTCAAGGGTCACCCCGCGGACAAAAAAGTCCAGAAGAAATAAGGAAAGACCATGGAAACACGTGCAGTCCTCAGGGGCGTCCGTCTGTCGGTCGACAAAGGCCGCCTGGTCGCCGATCTGATCCGCGGCAAGAAAGTGGATCAAGCCCTGAACATCCTGACGTTCACGCAGAAAAAAGCTGCCGGCATCGTCAAGAAGGTTCTGGAGTCCGCCATTGCCAACGCCGAGCACAACGACGGCGCCGACATCGACGAACTGAAGGTCAAGACCATCTACGTCGAGCAAGGCACCACGCTCAAGCGTTTCACCGCCCGCGCCAAAGGCCGTGGCAACCGCATCAGCAAGCCCACATGCCATGTGTATGTGACTGTCGGTAACTGATAAGGCCAGGAAGAACTATGGGACAGAAAATCCATCCTACCGGCTTCCGCCTGTCTGTGAGCCGCAACTGGGCCAGCCGCTGGTACGCCAACAACCGTGACTTCGCCGGCATGCTGGCCGAAGACATCAAGGTGCGCGAGTACCTCAAGGCCAAGCTCAAGAACGCCGCCGTTTCGCGCGTGCTGATCGAGCGCCCCGCCAAGAGCGCCCGCATCACCATCTTCTCGGCACGCCCGGGTGTGGTGATCGGCAAGAAGGGCGAGGACATCGAGAACCTGAAGAAGGAACTGGCCACCCGTCTGGGCGTGCCGGTGGCTGTGAACATCGAAGAAGTGCGCAAGCCCGAAATCGATGCCCAGCTGATCGCTGACTCGATCACCCAGCAGCTCGAAAAGCGGATCATGTTCCGCCGCGCCATGAAGCGTGCCATGCAGAACGCCATGCGTCTGGGTGCCCTGGGCATCAAGATCATGTCGGCTGGCCGTCTGAACGGCATCGAAATCGCCCGTACCGAGTGGTACCGCGAAGGCCGTGTGCCGCTGCACACGCTGCGCGCCGACATCGACTACGGCTTCTCCGAAGCCAAGACCACCTATGGTGTGATCGGTGTGAAGGTGTGGGTCTACAAAGGTGACCACCTTGGTCGCAACGATGCCCCGGCCCTCAACGAGCCCCGCAGCGAAGAAGAGCGCCGCCCCCGTGGTCCGCGCCGTGATGGCCGTGGCCCCGCTGGCGACCGCCGTGGCGGCCCACGCCGTGCCGCTGGCACCAACGCCGCACCGGCCGATGGCAGCGACAAGCCTGCCGAAGCCACCGGTGAAGCCAAACCCGCCGTTAAGCGCGTTCGCAAAGTCGCCGCGCCAGCTGCAGCAGCTGACGGTCAATAAGGAGTAAGAACATGCTGCAACCCGCACGCAGAAAGTTCCGCAAGGAGCAGAAAGGCCGCAACACCGGCATCGCGACCCGTGGCAACACGGTGGCGTTCGGTGACTTCGGCCTGAAGTCCACGGACCGTGGCCGCCTGACGGCCCGCCAGATCGAATCCGCCCGCCGTGCCATTTCCCGTCACGTCAAGCGCGGTGGCCGCATCTGGATCCGTGTGTTCCCCGACAAGCCGATTTCCACCAAGCCCGCAGAAGTGCGTATGGGTAACGGCAAGGGCAACCCCGAGTACTACGTGGCTGAAATCCAGCCGGGCAAGGTGCTGTACGAAATCGTCGGCGTGCCCGAGGAACTGGCCCGCGAAGCCTTCAAGCTGGCTGCCGCCAAGCTGCCGCTGCGCACCACGTTTGTCAGCCGCATGATCGGCCAGTAATCAGGAGAATGAAGAAATGAAAGCTGCTGAACTGCGCCAAAAAGACGTTGATGGCCTGAAAGCCGAGATCAAGGAGCTGCAAAAAGCCCACTTCGGTCTGCGCATGCAAAAAGCCACGCAACAACTCGGCAACACCGGCACCCTGGGTGAAACCCGCCGTGCCATCGCCCGTGCCAAGACCATTCTTGCTGAAAAGCAAGCCGCCAAGTAAGGAGTGACCATGACGGAAGCCAAAACATCCCTCAAGCGCACCTTGATTGGCAAGGTGGTCAGCGACAAGCGCGCCAAGACCGTGACCGTGCTGGTGGAGCGCCGCGTCAAGCACGCCCTCTACGGCAAGATCGTGGCCAAGTCGAGCAAGTACCACGCGCACGACGAAAAGGGTGAGTACCACCTGGGCGACATCATCGAGATCACCGAGAGCAAGCCGATCTCCAAGACCAAAAACTGGGTGGCCACCCGCCTGGTTGAGAAAGCGGCAGCCGTTTAAGCCCAAAAAGCCCAAGCGCTGCACGTTTCGCCAAAACGACCCACAATGTGTGGGTCGTTTTTTTTCGCCCCCCTTTCCCCCTTTTCCCCTTTTCAACCAGGAGAGACACATGATCAAAGTCGGAGACGCGCTGCCTGCCGCCACGCTGATGGAATATTCCGAAGTCGAAGGCAATGGCTGCAGCATCGGCCCCAACCCGGTGGACGTACAGAAGGCCGCGGCCGGCAAGACGATTGCCCTGTTCGCCCTGCCCGGTGCCTTCACCCCCACCTGTTCGGCCAAGCATGTGCCGGGCTACGTGGAAAACCACGATGCCCTGCGCGCTGCCGGCGTCGATGAAATCTGGTGCGTGAGCGTGAACGACGCCTTTGTCATGGGCGCCTGGGCGCGTGACCAGAAAACCGGCACCAAGGTCCGCATGCTGGGTGACGGCAGCGCCGACTTCACCAAGGCCACCGGCCTGACGCTGGACCTCACCGCGCGCGGCATGGGCCTGCGCAGCAACCGCTACTCCATGCTGGTCAAGGACGGCAAGGTCGCCACGCTCAACATCGAAGCGCCTGGCAAGTTCGAGGTCAGCGACGCGGGCACCCTGCTGGCGCAAGCCAAAGGCTAAAAACCGCTGCTGTGAATCAAAAGGGCTGCCCAGGCAGCCCTTTTTTCATGGCTTTGGAACGCCGCCTCAGTCGAGGTCGACCTTGAGGTAATGCGCCCCCGCGTGGGGGTTGTGGTAGTAGGGCGGGATTTCCTCGAAGCCGAGGTCCTCGTAGAGCGCGCGGGCGGCTTCCATGTCGTCGAGGGTGTCGAGCAGCACCGCGCTGTAGCCAGCCAGGCGCGCCTGATCGAGGATGGCTTCGGCCAACTGCCGCCCCAGGCCGAAGCCGCGGAAGGCCTTGCGCACATACAACCGCTTCATTTCGGACGCATTGGGGTAGTCGCTGCTGTCCATCGGCCGCAGCGCGCAACAGCCGGCCACGCTGCCGTCCACCCGCGCCAGCAACAAGGCGCCACGGGGCGCGGCATAGTCGCCGGGCAGGCTGGCCAACTCGGCATCGAAGTCCTGAAAACACAGGTCCACGCTCAGGCTGGCGGCATATTCGCAAAAGATCTCGCGCACAGACGCCATGTCGGCGACCGTGGCAGGCGTGAAGAGTTCGATCTCAGGGTTGTCCAAGGTGCGGGGTCCAAGTGGGCCAGCAGCCAGTGTAGCGGCAGGCGTGGCCGGTTCAGGCCGTGCCCAGACCCACCAGCCAGCGCACAGCGGCCGCGCAGGCCAGCAAAACAAAGAGGGCCAGCAGGCGCTGACGCGACCCGTCGCGCGAGGCCTGGACCGCTTGCGGCAGCGATTTGTCGCCGTGCAGCATGGCCGGCACCAGTGCCTGCGCCTTGCGCAGGCGGTACCAGGCGATGGCCGCCAGGTGCAGCAGCACGAGCAGCAACAGCACCGACTTGCCCACGCCCTTGTGCCAGGCGGTGGCGGCGCTGACCACCGCGCCCGGGACCAGCGCTGTCAGCGGTCCGGCGTTGGCGATCTCGTCGTCGCTGACCAAGCCGCTGCCCACCTGCAGCAGCAGCCAAGCCAGCATCAGCAGCACCGACCAGGAGCCCAGCGGGTTGTGCCCGGCCCAGTGGGCCGTGCGGCCCCGCAGGTAGTCCAGCATCTGGGCGGGCGAGAGGGCCAGCTGTGACCAGCGCGACCAGTGGCCGCCCAGCACGCCCCAGCACAGGCGGAACAGCAACAGGGTGAGCACCGCCTGGCCCAGCCGGAAGTGCCAGACCATGGCGTTGCCCCCAAGGTTGCCGGTGATGACCAGGCCCATCACGCAGGCGACCAGCGCCCAGTGGAAAAGGCGGGTGGGCAGATCCCAGATGCGGACAGTGACCATGGGCAGATGGACCTCCAAGCGGCGACAGACAGAATGTGCGAGACTTTCAGGGCCACATCATCCCTCAACTTCAGGAGCGCCCCATGAAAAAGACGATAGCACTGAGCGGCTTGCTCGCCGCATTGGCCTGTGCCTTGCCTGCACAGGCCCAGTTTGCCAAACCCGAGGACGCCATCAAGTACCGCAAGGCCGGCTTCACACTGATGGCCGCGCACTTTGGCCGTCTGGGGGCGATGGCGCAGGGGCGCGTGCCGTTTGACGCCAAGGTCGCGGCCGAGAACGCCGATGTGCTGGCCACCGTGGCCAAGCTGCCCTGGGCCGCCTTTGGCGAGGGCACCGACAAGGGCGAGACCCGTGCCAAGCCAGAAATCTGGAAAGAGGCCGCCAAGTTCAAGGAAGCCGCGGACAAGAACCAGGCCGAGATCGCCAAGCTGGTGGCCGCCGCCAAGACCGGCAACCTCGACAACCTCAAGACCGCCTTCGGTTCCGCGGCGCCGACCTGCAAGGCCTGCCACGACAATTTCCGCAAGGACTGAACGCGCCCGCGCAGGTTCGTCCTGCGCGCCCGCGCCGGGCCTCAGGCCTCGGCCAGCAGTTTCTCGATCAGCCGGTGCAGCTCGGCAAAATCGGGCGTGCCGACATAGCGCTTGACGATTTCGCCGCGCTTGTTGAGCAGGTAGGTGGTGGGGGTGAGCTTGACCTCACCCCAGGCCTTGGCATTGGCCCCGGTGTTGTCGATCGCCACCTTGAAGGGCAATTTGCGCGATTCGGCAAAGTTCACCACATAGGCGGGCGGGTCGTAGCTCATGGCCACCGCCAGGGTCTCGTAGCCCCTGGCCTTGAACTTGTCGTAGGTGGCGATCAATTCGGGCATTTCGGCCACGCACGAGGTGCAGCTGGTGGCCCAGAAGTTCACCAGCGTGACCTTGCCCTGGAACTGCTCGGTGCGCACCGTGCTGCCGTCGAGCAGCACGAAGGAGGACGCCGGCGCCCGCTCCTGGCCGCAGCCAGACAGGGCCAGGGCAGCGGCCAGCAGGGCGGCGATGAAAGACAGTCGCTTCATGCCTGCATTGTAGAAGGCGTCCCGAAGGCCGTGTTCAGCCCGGGTTCAAAGCCAGCAGGATCTCGGCCAGGCCCTGCGGGTCGCTGACCATGGGGTCGTGGCCGGTGGCCATCTCGACCACGCGCGAACCGGGCAGCCAGGCCCCTCCCCAAAATGCCGGATCCACCATGCGCTGGCGGCTGATGTCGATCGTGGCCAGCGGCGGCCGTGTGCAGTGGATGAAGGTGCGCGGGACGCTGGCCACCCGTTGCGGGTCAAAGTCCAGCACCTGCGTGTAAGGCTTGCCCGGGTGCGGCGTTTGGCGCCGCTGCACCCAGGCGTGGTCGGCCGCGTCCAGACCGAACACCGAGGGGTCGGGGGGCGGAAAGCTGTAGAGCGGGTCGGCCTGCGCCGCCGCGATGCGGGCGTTGCGGGTGGTGCTGGCATGGGTGCTGCTCCAGCTCTCGCCGGGCTTGGGCAGCACCGCATCCAGATACACCAGATGCTGCAGGCGCTGCGGCCGGCGGTCGGCCACCGCCGTGCCCAGCATGCCCGCATACGAATGCACCACCAGCACCACCTGGTCCAGCTCTTCCGCATCCATGGCCGCCATCACGTCGCTGATGTGGGTTTCCAGATCGATCGCCGCGTTCAGCAGGTGCGCACGTTCCCCCACGCCAGTGAGCGTCACCGCATGCACGCGGTGGCCGGCCTGCGCCAGCAGGGGCAGCACGCGGCGCCAGCACCATGCGCCATGCCAGGCCCCGTGCACCAGCAGGAAGTCCGCCATCAGATCACCCCTTTGTCGTGCAGGGCAGCCACTTGCGCCGGGCTGTAGCCCAGCACCCCGGTCAGCACATCCTGCGTGTGCTGGCCCAGCAGGGGCGGCGGCAGGTCTTGCCGAGGGGGGGTCTGGCTCATTTTGAGCGGGCTGGCCACCAGCCGGAGGTCGGGCTTGACCGGGTGCGACCAGGTGCTGACCATCTCGCGGGCCTGCACATGCGGGTCGGCAAACACCTCGGCCAGGTTGTTGATGGCCCCGCACGGCACCTTGGCCGCTTCCAGGGCGGACAACCAGTCGGCCTTGGTCCGGGTCTGGAGGATGCCCTCGAGCAGCGGCACCAGCTCGCCACGGTGGCGGACCCGGTCCTGGTTGAGGGCGTAGCGCGGGTCCTTGGCCAGCTCGGGCACACCCGCCACCGCGCAGAATTTGGCGAACTGGCCATCGTTGCCCACGGCCAGGATGATGTGGTCGCGTGTGCCGGCGGCGCTGCCTTCGGGCGGCTTGACCTCGAACACCTGGTAGGGAACGATGTTCTGGTGCGCGTTGCCCGCGCGGCCAGGCACCTTGCCGCTGACCAGGTAGTTGGCGCCCAGGTTGGCCAGCATGGCCACCTGCACGTCGAGCAGGGCCATGTCCACATGCTGCCCCTGCCCGGTGCGCTCGGCGTGGCGCAGCGCGGCCAGGATGCCCACCGTGGCGTACATGCCGGTGAACAGGTCGGCCACCGCCACCCCCACCTTCTGCGGGCCACCCCCCAGATCGTCGCGCTCGCCGGTGATGCTCATCAGCCCGCCGATGCCCTGGATGGCGTAGTCGTAGCCGGCGCGTTCCTTGTAAGGGCCGGTCTGGCCAAACCCTGTCACGCTGCAGTACACCAGCTTGGGGTTGAGGGCCGACAGGCTGGCGTAGTCGAGGCCGTAGCGGGCCATGTCGCCGACCTTGAAGTTCTCGATGAACACATCGCAATGCCGGACCAGATCGCGGATGAGCTGCTGGCCCTCGGGCTGGGCGATGTCACAGGTCAGTGAACGCTTGTTCCGGTTGGCCCCCAGGTAGTAAGCCGCCTCGGCGGTGTCGCGGCCTTCTGCGTCCTTGAGAAAGGGGGGGCCCCAGCCGCGCGTGTCGTCGCCGCTGCCCGGGCGTTCGATCTTGATCACGTCGGCGCCCAGATCGGCCAGGTTCTGGGTGCACCAGGGGCCTGCCAGCACGCGCGACAGGTCGAGGACTCGGATGCCATCAAGTGAATTCATGCAGACATTGTCGCCAAAACCGGGCGCCAGGCAGTCGCCTGCGCAGCCCATGCCGGCGAAACAGCTCTCTACAATCGTCCGCATGCGAACGACCCTGCTTCTGACCATCGTGACGATGGCCCTGGCCGCCTGCAGTCCCGATCAGAACTGGCGTCAGGTCACGTTCGAAGGCACCGCGCTCAAGGTGCAACTGCCCTGCAAGCCCGACCGCACCACGCGCGAGGTGCCGCTGGGGGGGACCCCGGTGCAGCTGGCGGTGGTCGGCTGCGAGTCCGGTGGGGCCATGTTGGCCGTGATGACCGCGCCTTTGCCCGCCGGGGCCGACGCCCAGGCGGTGCTGGCGGGGTGGCAGCAGGCCACCCTGGCCCACCTGCAGGCTGCAAGCCCGTTGCAGGCCGAAGCCTGGTCGCGTCCGGGCATGCTGCCGCTGGCGGCGGCCCAGCGCATCCAGGCCCAGGGCCGGCGCGCCGATGGCCAGCCCGTGGTCGCGCAGGCGGTCTGGGGCGCCTTCACCGAAGGCGAGCATCTGCGGGTGGTGCACGCGGTGGTGTATGCCGGCAAGGTCGCGCCCGAACTCGCGCAAGGCCTGTTTGACGGGGTGCAGCGATGAGTGAACACCACCTCTCCAGACGCCTGGCCGTGCTGGTCTTTCTGGCCTTTGCGCTGGCCTATTTTTTCTCTGCCCTGGTGCGGGCCATCACCGCCACGCTCTCGCCGGTACTCACTCAGGAGCTGGATCTGCAGGCGCGCGATCTGGGCTTGCTGGCCGGGGGCTATTTTCTGGGCTTCTCGCTGACCCAGCTGCCCCTGGGGCGCTGGCTGGACCGCCACGGGCCGCGCCGCGTGATCCTGGCCTTTCTGTCGGTGGCGGTGCTGGGCTGTCTGGCGTTTGCGCAGGCCGACAGCTTTGCCGGTCTGCTGCTGGCCCGGGTGCTGTGCGGTGTGGGTGTGAGCGCCTGCCTGATGGCCCCGCTGACCGGCTACCGCCGCTGGTTTGACGCCAGCACCCAGCTGCGCACCAACTCCTGGATGCTCATGACCGGTTCGCTGGGCATGGTCGCGGCCACCCTGCCGGTGCAGTGGCTGCTGCCGATTTGGGACTGGCGCGCCCTGTTTGTGGCCATGGCGGTGTGCATTGCCTTGTCGATGCTGGCCATACGCCTGCTGGTGCCCGCCTGGCAGCAGCTGGCGCCCACGGCGCAGCAGGCCGGCAGCGACGACGGCGGCTACGCGGAGGTCTGGCGCAGCCGCTATTTCTGGCGCATGGCGCCCATCGGTTTCTTCAGCTACGGCGGCATGGTGGCGATCCAGACCCTGTGGGCCGGCCCCTGGATGACGCAGGTGGCCGGCTGGACGGCGCTGGAGTCTGCCACCGGCCTGTTTGCCATCAACCTGGCCATGCTCACCAGCTTCTGGCTGTGGGGCTGGATCACCCCGGGGCTGGCGCGCCGCGGCATCCAGGTCAACCAGCTGATCGCCTGGGGCTTGCCTTTGAGCCTGCTGGTGCTGGCCGCGCTGGTCTTCATCGGGCCCGCCGTTGCCCATGGCGCGGCGGCCCTGCTGGCGGCTTTCTGCGTGAGCAGCACCTTTGTGTCGCTGGCGCAGCCCGCCGTGGGCATGGCCTTTGCACCGCACCTGGCGGGGCGCGCCCTGTCGGCCTACAACCTGGTGATCTTTGCCGGCATCTTCGTGGTGCAGTGGGGCATCGGTCTGGGGGTGGACTTCGCCCGTGGCTTCGGTCTGGAGACCGCACAGGCCTATCAGGCGGCTTTCGGTGCGTTTGGCATCTGTTCCCTGCTGTCCTGGCTCTTTTTCCTGCTGTTCCGCGCGGATAATCGCCAGTGACATGAACGGCATCCTCATCATCGCCCACGCCCCGCTGGCCAGTGCCCTGCGCGACTGCGCCCTGCATGTCTTTCCGGACTGCGCCGCCGATGTGCAGGCGGTCGATGTGCTGCCCGACGAAGACCCCGAGGCCAGCCTGGGCCGCGCCCAGCAGGCCATGGACCGCCTGGGTGCCGAGCAGGTCCTGCTGCTCAGCGATGTGTTTGGTGCCACCCCCTGCAATGTGGCCCAGAAGCTCGGTGACGGCGTCACCACCCGGCTGGTGGCCGGGGCCAATCTGCCGATGTTGCTGCGCAGCGTGTGCTACCGCCACGAAAGCCTGGAGGCCCTGGCCACGCGGGCCCAGGCGGGCGGCGCGCAGGGCATCATGCCCGTGGGCTGCACCGCCCCCCAGAACCAGACCGGAAAGAGACCCCATGCCCCAGGCCACCACGACCATCAGCAATAAGCTGGGCTTGCATGCCCGTGCCTCGGCCAAGCTCACCAAGCTCGCCGGCGGCTTTCCTTGTGAGGTCTGGATCAGCAAGGGCGAGCGCCGCGTGAATGCCAAAAGCATCATGGGCGTGATGATGCTGGCCGCCGGCCTGGGCAGCGAGGTCACGCTGGAAACCCACGGCGAACGCGAGCAGGAAGCGCTCGATGCCATCCTGGCCCTGCTGGCCGACAAGTTCGGCGAGGGGGAGTAAATGACCTTCAGCATCCACGGCCTGGCGGTGGCGCGCGGCATCGCGATCGGCCGCGCCGTGCTGGTCGCTTCCAGCCGGGTGGATGTGGCGCATTACTTCATCGCGGCCGACCAGGTGCAGGCCGAAATTGGGCGGCTGCGGCGCGCCCGCGACGAGGTGGTCGAGGAACTGCAGCGCCTGCAAAAAGACCTGCCCAAGGACGCCCCCCACGAACTCGCCGCCCTGCTCGATGTGCACCTGATGCTGCTCGAGGACGATGAGCTCACCGCCGGTGTGCGCCAGTGGATCGAGGAGCGCCTGTACAACGCCGAATGGGCGCTGACCAGCCAGCTCGAAGTCATCGTGCGCCAGTTCGAAGAGATGGAAGACCCCTATCTGCGCGAACGCAAGGCCGACATGGAGCAGGTGGCCGAGCGGGTGCTGCAAAGCCTCAAGGGCACCGGTTCGGCCATCGAGCGGGCGCCGCGCCCGCCACGGCCGCAGCAGGAGCTGCACCTGGAAGACACCGATGTGCCGCTGGTGCTGGTGGCCCACGACCTGTCACCGGCCGACATGCTGCAGTTCAAGCAGAGCGTGTTCGCCGGTTTCGTGACCGATGTGGGGGGCAAGACCTCGCACACCGCCATCGTGGCACGCAGCCTTGACATCCCGGCCGTGGTGGGTGCGCGCACCGGCAGCCAGCTCATCAAGCAGGACGATTGGGTCATCATCGACGGCGACGCGGGCGTGGTGATCGTTGACCCCTCGCCCATCATCCTGTCCGAATACAGCTTCAAGCAGCGCCAGGGTCAGGTCGAGCGCGAGCGCCTGGCGCGGCTGCGCCGCACCCCGGCCGTCACGCTCGATGGCGAAAAAATCGAATTGCTGGCCAACATCGAGATGCCCGAGGACGCGGCGGCCGCGCTGGCCACCGGTGTGGTGGGCGTGGGCTTGTTCCGCAGCGAATTCCTGTTCATGGGCCGCCAGGGCCACCTGCCCGACGAAGAAGAGCAGTACCAGGCCTACCGCCGCGCGGTCGAAGGCATGAACGGTTTGCCGGTGACCATCCGCACGGTGGACGTGGGCGCCGACAAGCCGCTGGACGACACCCGCCACGATGCCGCCCACCTCAACCCCGCGCTGGGGCTGCGCGCCATCCGCTGGAGCCTGGCCGACCCCTCGATGTTCCTGACCCAGCTGCGCGCCATCCTGCGCGCCGCCGCCCATGGCAAGGTGAATCTGCTGATCCCGATGCTCACCCATGCCAGCGAGATCCGCCAGACCCTGCAGCTGGTGGCCCAGGCCCGCCAGGAGCTCGACCGCAAGGCCATGGTGCATGGACCGGTGCAGCTGGGCGCGATGATCGAAATCCCGGCGGCGGCCTTGTCGCTGCGCCTGTTCCTCAAGCACTTTGATTTCCTCTCCATCGGCACCAACGACCTGATCCAGTACACCCTGGCGATCGACCGCGCCGACGAATCGGTGGCCCACCTTTACGACCCGCTGCACCCGGCGGTGCTGCGCCTGGTGGCCGACACCATCGCGGCCGGCCGCGCGCAGGGCAAGAGCGTGTCGGTCTGTGGCGAGATGGCCGGTGATGTCAGCATGACCAAGCTCTTGCTCGGTCTGGGCCTGCGCAGTTTTTCGATGCACCCCTCGCAGGTGCTGGCGGTCAAGCAGCGCATCCTGCTCTCGAACACCCAGCAGCTCCAGTCCTGGGCGCAGGAGGTGCTCGAGAGCGAAGACCCGCCGGCCCTGATGCCGCGCTAAAGCGCGGGCGGGGGTTGCTTATCGGCTGCGACCGAGCCAGGCCGCGCCCACGATCAGTGCGGCCGCCAGCGCGATGGCCGGGCTCAGCGCCTCGCCCCGGTGCCACAGCAGCAGCACCGTTGAGAGCAGCGGCGTCAGAAAGCTCAGCAGGCCGATCTGCCGGGCATCCCCGCGCTTGAGGGCCGCATCCCACAGGAAGAAAGCGGCGCCCAGCGGCCCCAGCCCCATCAGCACCAGCCAGGGCCAGTCGTCCGCCTGCGGCGTGACCGGCGCCTCCAGCAGGGCATGGCACAGCAAGGACAGCAGCCCCGAGACCAGCGCAAACAGGCCGATGGCCGCGGTCGGAAAGGGCGGCACCCTTTGGGTGAGCAGCGAATAGCTGGCCCAGACCCAGGCCGAACCGAGCGCCGGCAGATAGCCCCAGGCCAGCCCGCTTTCCAGCGCTTGTCCGCCCGTGATGGCCAGCGCCGCGCCGGCAAAGCCAAGCAGGGCCGCCAGCAGCTGGCGCAGCGTCAGCGGGGTGCCCGGCAGCAACACCGGCGCCAGCACCACCATGCCCAGCGGCCACAGGTAGTTGACCAGATTGGCCTGCACCGGTGGCGCATGGCGCAGCGCGATGAAGAGCAAGAAGTGAAAGCCGAACAGGCCATACACCCCCAGGGCCAGGGTGCGCAGGGGCACGCGCCACTGGGTCCAGTCCAGCCGCGACAAGGGCAGGGCGATGGCGCTGCCAATGAGCAAGGCCACCCCGGTCAGCCAAAAGGGCGGCAGGTGGGCCAGGCGCACGCCCAGCATGGCCAGACTGGCCCACAGCAAAATGGCCCCCAGGGCCAGCAGTTTGGAAGGATGCATGCCCCGATTGTGAAGGCGCTGCCGCTGGCCTGCTCTACACTGGCGGCCTTTGTGTGAAAGCACCCGAGCGCCTGTGAGATCCCCGATCGCCGTTGTGGACGTTGACCGCTGTGACACCTGGACCCGCTACCGCAGCGGCCTGTGCGAGAGCTGCGTCGCCAACTGCTGCACCATGCCGGTGGAGGTGCGCCTGCCCGACCTGATCCGCCTGGGTCTGGTCGATCCCTTCGAGGCCGAACACGATGCGCCCAAGCAGATCGCCAAACGGCTGGAGAAGGCGGGCCTGATCGATCACTTCAACTTCAAGCACGGCCTTTTCACGCTGGCGCGCCGCGCCAACGGCGACTGCAGCTACCTGCATGCACAAACACGCCGCTGCACCGTCTACCCAGACCGCCCCGACACCTGCCGCAAGCACCCGCAGGTGGGCCCCAAGCCGGGCTACTGCCCCTACGGCGACCGCAAGCTCTCGCGCTGAGCTGTCCTGCCCACGACACCGGGGCGCCGGGGTGGCCTCCCATAATCGCGCACGCAGTGCACAGGACACAACCATGAGCGAACGTTTGCGCCAGCTGGCCTATGAAGAACTCGCCCCCGAGGTGCGGCCCCTGGCCGACGAGATCCTGCAGGTCTCGAGCGCGGCCCTGGGCGGGCCCTACAACGCGCTGCTGCGCAGCCCCGACATGGCGCGCCGCTGCTTTGATCTGCTGGATTACCTGCGCTTCAAGACCTCCGTCAACAAACGCCTCAATGAATTCGCCATCCTGATCCAGGCGCGCTTGTCGAATGCCCAGTACGAATGGTGGGCGCACGAGCCGATCGCGCGCCGCGCCGGCCTCTCCGATGCCGTCATGGCCGACCTGCGCGCCTGTCGCCGCCCGGCCACCATGCAGGACGATGAGCGGCTGGTGTACGACTTCTGCATACAGCTGAGCCTCAACCACCGCGTGCCCGATGCGCTCTGGAAGCAGATGGTCACGCAGATGGGCGAGCAGGTGGCGGTGGACCTGACGGTGCTCTCGGGCACCTACGTCATGGTCTCCATGCTGCTCAACGCCACCCAGGTCGGCATTCCGGGTGGCGCCGCGCCGCCGCTCGAAGAACTCGACCCCCTCGTCATCCGCCAGCGCCTGCTGGCCTGAACCACCCTCAGGAGACCCTCATGACCCAGCGATGGATCGCCCGCATCGGGCTGACACTGTGTGCGGCGGCATTGGCCTTGCAGGCCAGCGCCCAAGACTTTCCGGTCAAGCCCATCACCATGGTGATGCCCTACGCCCCAGGCGGCCCCGGCGACGTGATCACCCGCGTGTTTGCCGGCGCGATGCAAAAAACCCTGGGCCAGCAGATCGTGGTCGACAACCCCGCGGGCGCCTCCGGCTCAATTGGCACCGCCCGCGTGGCGCGTGCCCGGCCCGATGGCTACACCCTGCTGATGATCCACGTCAGCCACGCCACCAACCAGGCCATGTACAAGAGCCTGCCCTACCACCCGGTGGACGATTTCGAACCCATTGGCCGCGCCACCAGCGGGCCGATGCTGGTCGCCGCGCGCAACGGCTTTCCGCCGAAGAACCTGACCGAGTTCGTGGCCTACGCCAAGGCCAATGCGCCCAAGATCAGCCTGGCGCATGCGGGCGTGGGCTCGGCCTCGCACCTGTGCGGCCTGATGCTTCAGAACGCGCTGGGCGTGAAGTTCAACGAAATCCCTTACAAGGGCACCGGCCCCGCGCTCAACGACCTGCTGGGTGGCCAGGTGGACCTGCTGTGCGACCAGACCTCGGGCACCGTGCCCTCGGTCAAGGCCAGCAAGATCCAGGCTTACGCCGCTGCGGGCCGCAACCGCATTCCCTCGCTGCCGGACATGCCCGCCATGGCCGAAGCCGGCGTGCAGGGCATGGACATCAACATTTCCTTTGGCCTGTACGCGCCCAAGGGCACACCGAAGCCGGTGCTCGACAAGCTCTCGGCCGCATTGCAGGCCGCGGTGGTGGATCCGGAGGTGCGCGCGCGTCTGGACAGCATGGGCATCTCGGCCGTGCCGGTGGAGCTGGCCCGGCCTGAGGCCCTGCGCGCGCACCTCAGGAACGAGATCGATACCCTGGGCGGCCTGCTGATCCGGGCCGGCGTCAAGCCCGAGTGAACCTCGGCGTTGGCGTCCCGCTGATCGTCACCCTGGTCATTCAGGCCATGGTGGCCATGGCGCTGCTCACACTGCCGGTGATGGCGCCGGTGGTGGGGCGGGCCCTGTCGGTCTCGCCCGCGCTGGTGGGGGTTTATGTGTCGGTGACCTACGCCGGGGCCATGACCGCCAGCCTGCTGGGGGGCGACACCGTGCGGCGCCTGGGCGCCATCCGCGTGAGCCAGTGGGGCCTGCTGCTGTGTGCCTGCGGGCTGCTGCTGTGCAGCTGGCCCTGGCTGCCCGCCATGGCCCTCGGGGCGGTGCTGATCGGGCTCGGTTACGGCCCAATCACGCCCGCCAGTTCGCATGTGCTTGCGCGCACCACGCCACGGCAGCAGATGTCGCTGGTGTTCTCGATCAAGCAGACCGGCGTGCCGGTGGGCAGCATGCTGGCGGGCGCCATCGTGCCGTCCTTGCTCTTGGGCATCGACTGGCAGGCCAGCCTGGTGGTGGTGGCGCTGGTGTGTGTCTTGTGCGCCCTGCTGGCGCAGCCGCTGCGGCGCGAGATGGACGCCGACCGCGACGCGGCCCACCCGGTGCACCTGGGCAGCCTGGTGCGCCCGATTCGGCTGGTGCTGGCCCACCGCAGCCTGAGCACCATGGCGGCGTGTTCCTTCATGTTCTCGATGGTGCAGATGTCGCTGACCACCTACCTGGTCACCTACCTCAATGAAGAGCTGGCGTTCGGTCTGGTGGCGGCGGGGCTGGCGCTGTCGGCGGCGCAGATGGGCGGCATTGGCGGACGCATCGCCTGGGGCTGGGTGGCCGACCGCGGCCTCGGGGCCTCCCGCACGCTGATGCTGCTGGCCGCGCTGATGGTCGCTTCGGCGCTGGCCACCGCCAGCCTCTCGCCGAGCACGCCGCACACCTTGCTGCTGCCGATCCTGGTGGTGTTTGGTGCCTCGGCCATCGGCTGGAACGGGGTTTACCTGGCCGAGGTGGCGCGCCGGGCACCAGCCGGCCAGGCCAGCCTGGCCACGGGCGGCACCTTGGCCTTCACCTTTTTGGGGGTGGTGATCGGGCCGCCGGTGTTCGGCCTGTTGGCCACGGTGTTTGGCACCTACCGCGCCGGCTTCATCGCCTTGATGGGGGTGGCCAGCCTGTGCGGTTTGCTGCTGTTGCGCTTGCGCCGCGCCGCGCCGGCCTGAAGCCACACCACCTGCCCGGGCGGCAGGTCGCCGTCCTCAGGGCTTGAGGACGTTGTGCGCCTGCTGGTCGGCGTGGTAGCTGCTGCGCACCATGGCGCCCACCGCGGCGTGCGAAAAGCCCATCTCGTAGGCCTTGGCTTCGAACATCTTGAAGGTGTCGGGGTGGACGTAGCGGCGCACCGGCAGGTGGCTGCTGCTGGGGGCCAGGTACTGTCCGATGGTGAGCATGTCGATGTGGTGGGCACGCATGTCACGCATCACCTCGAGGATCTCTTCATCCGTCTCGCCCAGGCCGACCATCAGGCCGCTCTTGGTGGGCACCTGCGGGAACAGGGCCTTGAATTTCTTCAGAAGGTTGAGCGAGAACTGGTAGTCCGAGCCCGGGCGCGCTTCCTTGTACAGGCGCGGCACCGTCTCGAGGTTGTGGTTCATCACGTCGGGCGGCGCGGCTTTGAGGATCTCCAGCGCGCGGTCGTCGCGGCCACGGAAGTCGGGCACCAGCACCTCGATCTGGGTGCGGGGCGAGAGTTCGCGGGTTCTGCGGATGCACTCCACAAAATGCCCGGCGCCGCCGTCGCGCAGGTCGTCGCGGTCCACGCTGGTGATGACCACGTACTGCAGCTGCAGCTGGGCAATGGTTTTGGCCAGGTTCTCGGGTTCGTTCACATCCAGCGGGTCGGGCCGGCCGTGTCCCACGTCGCAAAACGGGCAGCGGCGGGTGCACTTGTCGCCCATGATCATGAAGGTGGCCGTGCCCTTGCCAAAGCATTCGCCGATGTTGGGGCAGCTGGCTTCTTCGCACACCGTCACCAGCTTGTTGCTGCGCAGGATGTCCTTGATTTCGTAGAAGCGCGTGGTGGGCGAGCCGGCTTTGACGCGAATCCAGTCGGGCTTCTTGAGCACCTCGGCCTGTTCGACCTTGACGGGGATGCGTGAGAGCTTGGCGGCGGCCTTCTGTTTGGCCAGCGGGTCGTAGTTGTCCAGCGTTTGCGCTTCGCGCACGACATTGCGTTCAGGGGTGGTGCTCATGGTGTGCCTGGTGGGGTGAGGTCCTGGAGGCCGGGCCGCTCACAGTCGTGCCGTGAGCTGCTCGCCCAGCACCCGGGCCGCTTCGGCCCAGGTGGTCTGGACCCCGATTGTAGAAAGGTCGACCGTCTTCAGGCCCGCATGGCCACAAGGGTTGATGCGCTCAAAGGGTTCCAGGTCCATCGCCACATTGAGCGCCGCGCCGTGGTAGGTGCAGTGGCGGCTGACCTTGATGCCCAGGGCGCTGATCTTGCCCAGGCCGCGAAACGGGTCGGACGGGTGCAGCGGGCCGGCCAGCGCAGCGTGGCTGAACGGGTCGTCCAGCCGCACGTAGATGCCCGGCGCTCCCGCCACGCGGTGGCCGGTCACGCCAAAGTGGGCCAGGGTGCGGATCACCGATTCCTCGAGCTTGAAGACGTATTCCTTGACGAAATAGCCGCGCCGCTGCAGGTCCAGCAGCGGGTAGGCCATGACCTGCCCGGGGCCATGGAAGGTGACCTGCCCGCCCCGGTTGGTCTGCACCACCGGGATGTCGCCGGGCGCCAGCAGGTGACCGGCCTGACCGGCCAAGCCCTGGGTGAAGACAGGGGGGTGCTCGCACAGCCACAGCTCGTCGGGGGTGTCCGCTGTGCGGGCGGCCGTGAAGGCCTGCATGGCCTCGTAAGTGGGCAGGTACTCTACCCGCCCGAGCTGCCGGATCTGCATTTACAGGACGATCTTGACCATGGGGTGGCCGGTCAGGGCGCGGTACAGGTTGTCGAGCTGTTCGCGGCTGGTCGCGGTGATGGTGAGCGTGACCCCCAGGTAATTGCCGCCCTTGCTCGGGCGCAGCTCCATGGTGGCGGGGTCGAACTCGGGATCGAACTGGCGCGCCAGCTCGGCCAGCGCGTCGGCAAAGCCATCGGCCATCGCACCCATCACCTTGATGGGAAAGCGGCAGGGGTATTCGATCAAGGAATCCTTGCGCGGATCGCTGCCGGCCGGAGGAGTGATGGAGACGCTCATGAAGTGTTTCCTGGCGCTTGCAAGCTTAACGCCAGACCACCACGGCCAGCACGGCCAGCCAGCCCAGCACGAAATTGGTCAGCACGAAGATGTGAATTTGCCCCAAGGCCTGTCCTGCCGTAGGCCACTCCGACGCCTCGACAGCTCTTTTCAGGCGGCGAAAGGGCGCAAACCAGATGTGGGCAAAAATCAGACACATGAGCAAGCCCAGGCCTGACATGGCGTGCCAGCCTTTGGGGGCCAGTGTCATGTCGCTCATGGCCAGCATCCAAAACCCCGAGGCCAGGATCAGGGCAATGGAGCCCCAGACCATGGCAAAAAAGCGGGTCAACACGCCGCACATCAGGCCCAGACGTTCAGGCGGGGCCATGCGGGCGATGACCACCGGGCGAAGCGCCAGGATCACCAAGGTCATGCCGCCCATCCAGACGATGGCTGCTGCGAGGTGAAAAAACTTGATCCATTCGTACATAAACCCTTCCGATGAAGCGTTGCGAGGTGAGCCATCAACCCAGGCCCTGTTCGCATTGTCGCTCTTGCATGCACAACTTCACAGTTTGAAGGGGCTTCTCGTGATGGTTGTTTTGGTCGGGCACTGGTTTCTACGTATAATCTAGGGCTAGCGGGAATTACCGTGTTGTTCGCAACTCCGGTGTCATTTGAAATGGTCAAGATCGCCACACTGCCCGATAAAGGCAATCCGGACAACACAAAAAATCCTGCAGAAGATGGTTTTGACGCTGAATTCAAGCCTTTGACCGCGGAACAAGCGCAAGCTTGGCGGCAACACCACCCGGCGGTATCGCCTTGGCGTGTATTGGCTTTGCAGTTGTTGGTTGGTGTTTTGGTATCTGTCCTGATGGGTCTGATCGGCGGACAGTTTCGATTGGCGGTATCGGCAGCGTGGGGTACTTTGGCGGTGGTGCTGCCAGGGGTTGTGTTTGTTCGGGCCTTGAGCCGGCAAATGCGACAGACCCAAGCGAGCAATGCTTTGCTCGGGTTTTTTGTTTGGGAGATGGTCAAGATTCTGTTGACCGTGGCGTTGCTTCTGGTGGCGCCCATCATGATTTCGGATTTGAACTGGTTTGCCTTGGTGGCCGGTTTTGTGGTGACGATCAAGGTTTACTGGCTGGCCATGTGGCTGGGCTGGGTGAAACCGAAGTCGAAGTCAAACATTTAATGAACGGATTGTTGATTTATGTCTGCTGAAAACGCTGGCGCACATGCCCCAACGGCTGGTGAGTACATCCAGCATCACCTGCAACACCTGCAAATGAATTTTTCATTCGAAGGTGTCAAGCAAACGAACATCGTTGACTTCAGTCTGTTCAATCTGGACTCGGTCTTTTTCTCTGTGGTTCTGGGCGTGTTGGGCTGTTTCTTCCTGTGGTCGGCGGCCCGCAAGGCTACCTCGGGCGTGCCCGGTCGCTTCCAGGCAGCGGTTGAGATCCTGTCTGAAATGGTGGAGAACCAGGCCAAGGGCGTGATCCACAACGCCCAGAGTCGCAAGCTGGTTTCGCCTCTTGCATTGACCGTTTTCGTCTGGATTTTCTTGATGAACGCCATGGACATGCTGCCTGTGGACCTGCTTCCTGCGGCCTGGCATGCCGCTGGTCCAGCCTTGGGCTTCAAGGATTACATGCGCGTGGTGCCCACAGCCGACTTGTCCACCACACTGGGCCTGTCCTGTTCTGTGTTGCTGATCTGCCTTTTCTACAACATCAAGATCAAGGGCTTGGGCGGTTGGTCGCACGAGCTGGTGGCTGCACCTTTTGGTGATCATTGGCTGCTGTACCCCATCAACTTCTTGATGCAGATGATCGAATATCTGGCCAAGACGGTTTCGCATGGCATGCGGCTTTTTGGCAACATGTTTGCGGGTGAGTTGGTGTTCATGTTGATTGCCCTCATGGGTGGCGGCTGGGCATTGTCAACCACGGGTGTGGGCCTGGCCATCGGCCATGTCATCGCCGGCACCGTGTGGACGCTGTTCCACATCTTGGTCATCACTCTGCAAGCCTTCATCTTTATGATGTTGACCTTGGTCTACACAGGCCAGGCGCACGATGCGCATTGATGACAATCTTTTTCTCTTTCCCTGTTTCTTTTTCCACTAACTTTTAGGAGCATCTCATGGAAAACATTCTCGGCCTGGTGGCATTGGCTTGCGGTTTGATCGTTGGCTTGGGTGCCTTGGGTGCCTCGGTTGGCATTGGCATGATGGGTGGCAAATTCCTCGAATCCGGCGCACGTCAGCCAGAGTTGATGAACGAACTGCAGACCAAAATGTTCTTGCTGGCTGGTCTGATCGACGCCGCCTTCCTGATCGGTGTGGCCATTGCCCTGCTGTTCGCCTTCGCCAACCCCTTCGTTCTGAAGTAATCCACGACCACCTCTTCAACGCGAAGAAGGACTGAACCGTGAACATAAACGCTACTCTGTTCATTCAGATGGTTGTTTTTGCGATTCTGGTGTGGTTCACGATGAAATTCGTGTGGCCCCCGATCACAAAAGCACTGGACGAACGGGCACAGAAAATCGCTGACGGCCTCGCTGCCGCCGACAAAGCCAGATCCGAGCTCGCCAACGCCAACGCGCGCGTCGAGCAGGAGCTGGCCCAGTCGCGCAACGAGACGGCTTCGCGCCTGGCTGACGCCGAGCGCCGTGCACAAGCCATCATTGAAGAGGCCAAAGCACGAGCCACCGAAGAAGGCAACAAGATCATCGCAGCTGCCAAGGCCGAAGCCGAGCAGCAGACCATCCAGGCCCGTGAAGCCCTGCGCGAGCAGGTCGCTGTCCTGGCGGTCAAGGGTGCCGAGCAGATCCTCCGCAAGGAAGTCAATGCCGGTGTCCACGCTGATCTGCTGAGCCGCCTCAAGACCGAGCTGTAAACGCTCCAGCCAGAGAAGACCATGGCAGAACTTGCTACCATCGCCCGCCCGTATGCCGAAGCGCTGTTCAAGGCGCAGGCATCCGATCTCGCTGGCACGGCCGCTTGGCTGGACGAACTGGCTGCAGTTGCCGACAACGCGCAATTGCAACAGTTTGTCGACAGCCCCAAAGTGTCCGATGAACAGGCGTTTGAGCTGATCTCTGGCGTGCTGCGCACAGCACTGCCCGAGGCTGGCAAGAACTTCCTGCGCCTGGTGATCGAAAACCGCCGCCTTGGCGCCCTGCCGGTTGTTGCACAACAGTTTCGTGCCCTCAAGAACGCCCAGGGCGGCACCGCAGATGCGGTTGTCCACAGCGCCTTCCCCATCGATGCTTCGGCCCTGGCCGACCTGTCGGTCACGCTGGAAAAACGTTTCGCACGCAAGCTCAATGTGAGCGTCGAGAACGACCCGTCGCTCATCGGCGGCATCCGGGTGGTGGTGGGAGACGAGGTTCTGGACACGTCTGTCAAGGCCCGACTGGAACAAATGAAAGCGGCCCTCACTGCGTAAGGCGGGTGAGACCGGACATATTTAAAGAAAGAAGGAAAGAGTCATGCAACTCAATCCCGCAGAAATTTCTGAACTGATCAAGAGCCGAATCCAGGGCCTGTCCGCCGGCGCCGATATCCGCAACCAAGGCACCGTGGTGTCCGTGACCGACGGTATCGTCCGCGTGCACGGCCTGTCCGACGTGATGCAAGGCGAAATGCTGGAATTCACGGCCACCAAGGACGGCACCCCCACTTTCGGCCTGGCCCTGAACCTCGAGCGCGACTCTGTTGGCGCCGTGATTCTGGGTGAGTACGAACACATCTCCGAAGGCGACACCGTCAAGTGCACGGGCCGCATTCTGGAAGTGCCGGTCGGCCCCGAGCTGATCGGCCGCGTGGTCAATGCCCTGGGTCAGCCGATCGACGGCAAGGGCCCGATCAACGCCAAGATGACCGACGTGATCGAGAAGGTCGCGCCGGGCGTGATCGCGCGCCAGTCGGTGGACCAGCCGGTGCAGACCGGCCTGAAGTCGATCGACTCCATGGTGCCGATCGGCCGTGGCCAGCGCGAGCTGATCATCGGCGACCGCCAGACCGGTAAGACGGCGGTGGCGATCGACGCCATCATCAACCAAAAAGGTCAGAACATGACCTGCGTTTACGTCGCAATTGGCCAGAAGGCCTCGTCGATCAAGAACGTGGTGCGTGCCCTGGAGCAAGCCGGTGCGATGGAGTACACCATCGTGGTGGCCGCCTCCGCTTCCGAATCCGCAGCCATGCAGTACGTGTCGGCCTACTCCGGCTGTACCATGGGCGAATACTTCCGTGACCGTGGTCAGGACGCCCTGATCGTTTACGACGATCTGTCCAAGCAGGCCGTGGCCTACCGTCAGGTGTCCCTGCTGCTGCGCCGCCCGCCGGGCCGCGAAGCCTACCCTGGCGACGTGTTCTATCTGCACAGCCGTCTGCTCGAGCGTGCCGCCCGTGTGAACGCCGACTACGTCGAAGCTTTCACCAAGGGTGAAGTCAAGGGCAAGACCGGTTCGCTGACCGCCCTGCCGATCATCGAAACGCAGGCCGGCGACGTGTCCGCATTCGTGCCGACCAACGTGATCTCCATCACCGACGGCCAGATCTTCCTGGAAACCAGCCTGTTCAACGCCGGTATCCGCCCCGCCATCAACGCCGGTATCTCCGTGTCCCGCGTCGGTGGTGCCGCGCAGACCAAGCTGATCAAGGGCCTGTCCGGCGGTATCCGTACCGACCTGGCGCAGTACCGTGAACTGGCCGCTTTCGCGCAGTTCGCCTCGGACCTGGACGAAGCCACCCGCAAGCAGCTCGACCGCGGTGCCCGCGTGACCGAACTGCTCAAGCAGGCCCAGTACAGCCCGCTGTCGATCAGCCTGATGGGCGCGACCCTGTACGCCGTCAACAAGGGCTACATGGACGACGTCGATGTCAAGAAGGTCCTGGCGTTCGAATCCGGTCTGCATGCTTACCTCAAGGACAAGCACGCTGCACTGCTGGACAAGCTCGAAGCTGCCAAGGCCATGGACAAGGACGCTGAAGCCGAACTGAACACTGCGATTGCAGCGTTCAAGAAGACCTTCGCCTAAACCCCAAGGAGCCCTCGATGGCAGCAGGCAAGGAAATACGCGGCAAGATCAAATCGGTGGAAAACACCAAGAAGATCACGAAGGCCATGGAAATGGTCGCCGCATCCAAAATGCGCAAGGCGCAGGACCGGATGCGTGCCGCCCGTCCCTACAGCGAAAAAGTCCGCAACATCGCGGCCAACCTGAGCAAGGCCCATCCCGAGTACGTTCACCCGTTCATGCAGACCAACGAGTCCAAGACCGCTGGTTTCATCGTCGTCACGACCGACAAAGGCCTGTGCGGCGGCATGAACACCAACGTGCTGCGTGCCGTCACCAACAAGATCCGTGACCTGCAGGCGCAGGGCATGGGCATCGAGGCGGTGGCCATTGGCAACAAGGGCCTGGGCTTCCTCAACCGCGTGGGCGCCAAGGTGGTCTCGCATGTCACCCAGCTGGGCGACACGCCTCACCTCGAACGCCTGATCGGTCCGGTCAAGGTTCTGCTCGATGCCTACACCCGTGGCGAGATCAACGCCGTGTACCTCTCGTACACCAAGTTCATCAACACCATGAAGCAGGAATCGGTGGTCGAGCAGTTGCTGCCGCTGTCGTCCGATGCGCTCGAGCCGGCCGAAGGCGCCCATGACTGGGACTACCTCTACGAACCCGATGCACAGACGGTCATCGACGACCTGCTGTTGCGCTACATCGAGGCGCAGGTGTACCAGTCCGTGGCCGAGAACATGGCTTCGGAGCAGTCGGCCCGCATGGTGGCCATGAAGGCTGCCACCGACAACGCCGGCAACGTGATTGCCGAACTCAAGCTGGTTTACAACAAGACGCGTCAGGCGGCGATCACCAAGGAACTCTCCGAGATCGTGGCCGGTGCCGCGGCGGTTTGACGACGGCATTCACACAGATTCAATTACTGGAGCAAACACATGGCTCAAGCACAAGGCAATATCGTTCAATGTATCGGCGCCGTGGTGGACGTCGAGTTCCCGCGTGACCAGATGCCCAAGGTCTACGACGCGCTCAAGATGGAAGGCAGCGCCCTGACCCTGGAAGTGCAGCAGCAGCTGGGCGACGGCGTGGTGCGCACCATTGCCCTCGGTTCGTCCGATGGCCTGCGTCGCGGCATGACGGTCTACAACACCGACGCCCCCATCACCGTGCCCGTGGGCAAGGCCACGCTGGGCCGCATCATGGACGTGCTGGGCAACCCCATCGACGAGCGCGGCCCCGTGGACCAGGCCCTGACGGCCTCCATCCACCGCAAGGCTCCTGCCTACGACGAACTCTCGCCCTCCACCGAGCTGCTGGAAACCGGCATCAAGGTGATCGACCTGGTCTGCCCCTTCGCCAAAGGCGGCAAGGTGGGCCTGTTCGGTGGCGCCGGTGTGGGCAAGACCGTGAACATGATGGAACTCATCAACAACATCGCCAAGGCGCACTCGGGTCTGTCCGTGTTTGCCGGCGTGGGTGAGCGTACCCGCGAGGGCAACGACTTCTACCACGAGATGGCCGACTCCGGCGTCGTGAAGCTCGACAACCTGGCCGAATCCAAAGTGGCCATGGTGTACGGCCAGATGAACGAGCCCCCGGGCAACCGTCTGCGCGTGGCCCTGACTGGCCTGACGATCGCCGAGTCTTTCCGCGACGAAGGCCGTGACGTGCTGTTCTTCGTGGACAACATCTACCGCTACACCCTGGCCGGTACCGAAGTGTCCGCGCTGCTGGGCCGCATGCCGTCCGCCGTGGGCTACCAGCCGACGCTGTCCGA
>Ga0315900_10003125_pt1 | contig 24503 bp, 42 predicted proteins | sample LakEriMetagenome_FD_203521 | JGI IMG/M metagenome (GOLD analysis project Ga0315900, IMG submission 203521) | Freshwater fungal communities from buoy surface, Lake Erie, Ohio, United States - Buoy 12 MA114 | ecosystem: Environmental > Aquatic > Freshwater > Lake > Lake biofilm | place: USA: Lake... | reverse complement strand
ATGAAATCATAGCTGGCGCGGCTAACTCTTATCGCAGCACGCTTATGAATCTTTTTCGGATTTCTCAGTCGAATGAAATAAACGCAACGGTTTTATCCGCTATAGAAAAGTTTCTAGCAAGAATGGAACGGCGCTTTGCCGATCCAGAGGATTTAAGAACGGAGCAACCGCCCGCAACCTCTGTTACCGTGAACATTGATAACCGCAGCCAGATAGCTTTTACGGAGGAACAACTTTTTAAATTGTCAAAAGAGGATTTAAAAAAATTGCATGAAATCAGACAAAGAATCCCTAATGATCCAGAAGGTTCTTTATGAAAGGAGCTTGCACGATTTCTATAAAGCCTCTTGGCGTTATATCGATCCTGCCCCTTTCACCGATGGCAGGCACTTTGAATGCATATGTGAACATTTAGAGGCCGTTGCCAAAGGCTCAATCAATCGCCTGCTTATCAATATTCAGCCCCGCGTTTCTAAATCAACGCTTTGCTCTGTTGCATTCCCCGCCTGGCTGTGGACGCTTAACACCCCGTACTTTGACAACTGGAACAATGCCGGGGCTGATAAGAAAATCCTTTCCCTGTCTTTCGCGCACAGCTTGGCGACCCGTGATGCTAGGCGCTCTCGAAACTTGATAAATTCTAAATTCTATCAGCAGTTCTGGGGCAAAGATTTTAACCTAGTATCGGATCAGAACGCTAAGCATCGCTATGATAATAATCAGCAGGGCTTTCGTATGGCCACAACGCCGCTAGGGCAAGTCCTGGGTGAAGGGGGCGACCTAATTATCTTTGATGATCCGCACAAAGCATCGGATATCGGGAAAGAGGCGCACTGGGAGACGATTCGTTTTGTTCAAGAAACGTTACCTAACCGCTTAAACTCAGAGCAATCAGCTATTGTTGTCATCATGCAGCGCCTGCATGAGAAAGATGTTTCGGGCGTGCTTGCTGAAACAGGCGACTATACGCACGTATGCCTGCCCGCTGAATACGACCCTAACCATAAATTTCACTTCATTGGCGATTGGCGCAAAGAGCCTGGCGAACTCCTCTGGCCGGAAAAATTCACCCGCGAGGCTCTCGACAAGCGTAAGCGCGAGATGACGCAATACGCTATATCCGGGCAGCTGCAACAACTGCCTGTGCCGCGTGAGGGCGGTATGTTTAAAGCTGAATGGTTTAAGTTTATTGATGCCCTGCCTCATGAGGTTCGAGAAGAGGGCGTATGCGTTCGCTTTTATGATATGGCATCAACAGAGGTATCGAATAAGAACCGCGACCCCGATTTCACTGCAGGCGTTAAAATATGGGGACACAACGGGGCATACTACATTGAGGATGTAGTCAAATTCCGCCTATCCGCTGCAGCCGTAGAAGCGCGGGTTCAAAGTGCCGCTGCTATGGATGGCCTTGATTGCTATATCCGCATGGAGCAAGAGGGCGGGTCATCGGGTAAAATCTCTATTGATCATTATGCCCGCGAGGTGCTGCCTGATTACAATTTCAAAGGCATAAAAAGCACAGGTTCAAAAGAAAAACGCGCAGAACTCTTAGAGGCGCGGGCGCAGAACGGGAACGTTTATATTGTGCGTGCGCCTTGGAACGCCGCCTTTATTGAGGAGCTTACTTTATTCCCTAACGGCGCACATGACGACCAAGTTGACGCAGCGGCTGGCGCAATTAACGAACTTCCCGTTATAATGCGCAGGAACGACCGGGGCGCTATTGGCGTTCCTATGCAAGTAAAATAAGGGTTTGGTTATGGCTCAAAATAAAACACGCAAAGCGACACCCAAAGGCAAGGCAGCCGCCGGGGCTGTTGAGGCTGAAATTGGCAACACTGGATTGCCTAGCGTTGGCGGGCGGATTCAAGATGAATTTTTGGTAGAACTGCGCGGCGAGCGAGGCCGCCGGGTCTATCGTGAGATGGCCGATAATGATGACGCCGTTGGCGCAATCCTGCTGGCCATTGAGATGATGATTCGCTCTGTGCAGTATCGCTTTGACCCGATAGACCAATCAAACGCCGCAATGGAAGCAAGGGACTGGATGCAGGCGGCAATTTTTGATGATATGTCGCATACGTTTGAGGAGTTTATCACCGAGGCGCTATCGTTCTTGGTTTACGGATGGGCTTACTTTGAAATAGTGCTCAAATTTCGCAATGGCGAAAACAAAGAAGATAAAGAAAAGAGCAGCAAGTTTGATGATAAGGCAATCGGGATCGCAAAGGTTGCTTTGCGCGGCCAGCAATCACTCGACCGCTGGGAGTTTAAGGAAGGCCGTTTAGCTGGTATGTGGCAGCGGGCAATGCTTGGTACTGCAATGTGTTTTGTGCCGATCGAGCGCAGCATGCTGTTGCGCACAAAAAAAATCATGGATAACCCGGAGGGGCGCAGCATACTGCGCAGCGCGTACCGGGCGTACTACTACAAGAAAAACATTCAGAATCAGGAAGCCATCGGGTTTGAGCGTGATTTGACGGGTATCCCTGTTGCTTATATCCCATCGGAAATCCTATCAGCTACTACTGGCAAGGCATCACAAGCCCGCGCCGTCTATGAGCAGATCGTGCGTGATGTCAAAATGAATGAGCACGGCGGTATAATCCTGCCTTCAGACCCTTATGCTAATGATGATGGCTCTTACACCTCAACGCCTAAATTTAAGTTAGAGTTGCTGTCATCCCCCGGCAACAAGGCCGTGGATGCTGATAAGGTTATCCGCCGTTATGAGTCATCCATTGCCCGCACTGTGCTTGCTGATTTCATTATGCTTGGCAACGGCCACGGGAGCTTCGCGCTCTCAAAGAGCAAGACGGATTTGTTCTTGACCTCTCTGGAAGCGTTTAAAAAAATAATCATCACCGGATTTCAAAAGCACGTTGTGGAGACGCTTTGGGAAGTCAATGGTTTTGCTAAAGAGCTTTGCCCCTATCTGTGCGGTAGTAACGTTGCCCCGGTTGACCTTGCCGAACTTGGTGACTTTATCGCTAAAACGTCTGGTGCAGGCTTTATGCTTGCAGGCGATGCCGATACTGAAAACTTTGTGAGGGCGGCGGCAGGGATGCCGGAAAACGCCGAAGCCAATGTTGCCGGGTTGCCGCCTGTAGATGATGCCGCGACATAAAACAAGGGAATTGCCGCCACTATGGATAATTTCAAAAAGGCCAGCGACCGCAAGCTGATAAATGATTTAGAGCGTGCGGCGCTATCTATGGAGCCTAAGATCCGCGAGGCGTTCCTGCTTATGATTGCGGCTATCCAGAGCACTGTTGACCTAAAGGCTTTGCTTGCTGCTGTGGAAGCGCGAGACGTGCGGGCAATTACAAACATAGTCACCGAGAAGGCATTCACTGGCGCGGTAAAGCTCTATGCTGAAACCTTTCAGGCAGCGGTGCAAACAGGCGCGGCTGTTGTTATCGATAACCTCCCCTTTTTGCCAGACGAATCCGGCAACGCGATCAGCGTGCGCTTTAACGTCACAAACCCGCGCACCGCTTCTTTCCTGAATGATTATAAGTTTAATAAGATCAGGGAAATCAGCTTAGACGTTCAAGAAACCATACGGCAAGTTGCCGCCGATGGCATCCTTTCAGGTTCTAACCCCATTGAGACGGCCAGGAATATCCGGTCAAGCATTGGCTTAACGGAATCACAAGAGCGAGCCGTGCGGAATTATAGGCGCTCTTTGGAGCAGCTCGACACAGATGCCTTGGCAAGGCGGCTGCGCGATAAGCGATACGACCCCACCGTTGCGCGGGCAATTAAAGAGGGGAAAAAGCTAACGCAAGAGCGCATTGATGCTATGGTGCAGCGCTATCGGGAAAAGTATCTAAAATACCGCGCCGAGGTCATAGCAAAAACGGAAAGCATCCGCGCCATTCAGGCCGGGCAGCAGCTCATATGGCAGCAAATGGTTGATGAGGGCGATGTCCCTGAAAAAAAAGTTAGGCGCAAGTGGATAACCTCAGGCGATTTAAAGGTGCGCAATTCTCACTTTCAAATCCCCCTTATGAATAAAGACGGGGTTGGTCTTAACGAGCCTTTTAAATCCCCGCTAGGCGATATCATGTTTCCTGGCGATCCATCAGCAAGGGCGGCAAACACAATCAATTGCCGTTGCACTCTTGTCACACGTTTAGAAACGGAATAAAAAGTTAAACTTAGCGTTTGACAGTGTTAAAAATTGGTGTATGTTGTTTTTATCAACAGCGGGCAACCGCACCGCGCCTCAGGTTTTCGGGGCTGGATTAAAACAATGGCTTACATGTCGCAAGAAAAGAAAAAAAGCATTCACGAAAAAATTAAACCTTTGCTCAAAGAATACGGTGTAAAAGCCACGATGTCTGTAGAGCACAGCTCAACTTTAAACCTCAATATCAAAAGTGCAAAAATAGATTTCATTGAAAATTACAATGAGCAGGCCAAGCGCCACGATTTCAGAATAAGAGAAGGCTATCTGCAAGTTCATCAAAGTTTTGTTACTGAAAAAGTGCGCCCTTGGTTTACAGGTGCTGCTTTAGAATTTTTGCAAAAAGCTATTGCTATTATGAATGAAGGCAATCACGACCGCAGCGATTCACAGAGCGATTATTATGATGTTGGCTGGTATTCCTACATCAACATCGGCTCTTGGGAGCGGGGTTTTATTTTTGAGGCCGCCAATGAGTAACCACCCGAACCGAGGCCGCCGCACAGCGGCCTCAAACCCCTTGCCCTTTGAAATTCAAGCATCAAGGATGAGTACTGGCCTTAAAATGGCCGAGGCTGCTGCGCTTGTTTACGCGAGCGGCATGGCCTGGGAGTATTGGGAGAGCGGAAAAGCAAGAATGCACCCCGCTTTCTGGGAGCTTTGGCTTTTAAAGTCATCAAAACTTAAGCCGCAACCGTCAATCATGGATAGGATTAAATAACATGAGCACAATATTCCCTGAATATTTTGAAAAAATCGAGCAGCAAAGAAAAATAGAAGCAGAATGGATTAAAAATTCAGGCGCTGAATCAGATTTAAGAGAGCAAACGCTTAATAATTGGCTTCAAAGATACGCGATACGGTCAACTGTTCATCTTTATGCACTTTGGCTCATAGGGTATAAAGCTAAGGGCGGCAAGCCCACACACTATTATGATCGCTGCATGAATGACGATAATCTTTATCTTTTAACTTTAAGCCCGGTAACTCCATTGCCGCCTGGCTATGGATCTTCCTCAATAGGGCTTTTAGTTCCCGTTCAACATTCCCTGCCTGGCCGCGATGTCAAAAGAACAGACCACAACAACATTTACTTTTTTGACACGTTCGAGCGCCCCGGCTGGGTTCCCGTTTTCTCTAACACATAAAGAGCAAATCCAATGAAAAAAGCTGTAACCATAAAATATAATAACCGCGATTCTGAAGCCGTTAAGGCTATGCGCACCATATGCAAGAACTTTGCCGGGGCTAAGCTACAAGCAACCCCGCTAAAGGAATCTGGCCGCTTTGATGTTTATGTGTACTTAGATGCGCCCGATATCCCTTTTGGATTAAAGGCGCGTGCCGCTCTTGTTTCCGCCTTAAAACCTTATGCCGATTAATTAAAAAAAAGAAAGATTATATAAAAATGAAAAATCAAAAAACACCAAATAAGTTTTATAGCGCTTTGCTTAATGCAATTGCTTTTGCGTTAGTCTTTTATGGCGCAGCCTATCTACTGTTTAGAGCCTTTTAAAAGAGGGAAAACTTATGAGTAGAGTTGAATTTGAGGTGATATTCTTTTCGCTTTTAACGCTTGCCGATGCGTTTGTAGCTGGCTGCATGTTTAAGGACGGGGAGAATATACACGCGGTTGTTTTGCTTGGAGCAAGCATCATCACAATGTTAACAGCACTTAGCGAGGCAAGAAAGCTATGATAGGAACCCTTCCCCGCGACCAATGCCGGAATTGCTTTGGTGCTTTGCCCGATTGTAGGTGTAGGACACAAAGAAAACTTAATGCGCGGCCATCCGTGAAGGATTTTCTCGCGCAGTACGCAGACAAGGGTCACATATTCCCCGCGCCGGGGCTTAGGGTGCGGTTGCGGAACCGTATCGGTGATGACGTCATGATGATTTCGCCTCAATATGCCGAATCGGAGCTAAGAATCTACGGAGACAACGGCGGTGCAAGGTGGGGCATAGGCGGAAGAGGTTTTGGTATTGCAAAACACGAATGGATACTTCGAGCCAATCCAGACTACGACATAATCGCCATCCTAGACGAATCGGGCAACGTTGTGGCGGGGGAGGGTTGATATGCACTTGCCGCCGAACCCATACCCAGACCCTGCTAACGAAGGCATTGCAGCCCTGATAGCGATAATCATAACCGGAATTTTAGCGTGGATTATTTTATGACCCAAGAACCTAAGACCATATTCCTTGCGCCAGAGCACCGGGGGGAGGGTTGAGATGGCTAAAATGCTTACACGTTGCCATGCGCCTTTTAACCTATACGCATATGATGAAGACGGTTTTTTATACAAAGCGCAGCATGAATGGGGTGCGCAAGAAGGTTTATTTAAAGCACTACGCCCATGCTTCCCGCGCTTTCGAAGCAATATCGCAAAAACGCACGCGCATTATAACATAACCGTTAATGGAAAACGCTACGTATTCTTGCAAGAAAGCCGCCTATTTAAAATTAAGGACAAAGACCAATGACCCAAGACCTTAAAGACCTGTGTTTGATTAAAAAAAGCAGCCTTAATCGTTTAGCGCGCGCTTACAACTATGAATATGGCGTTGATGATGACGATGCTATGCAAGCCCTCGCCCAAGACCTGAGCGGGATGCGGTTGGTAGCACCGCCGCCGCAGACGGACGACGAGCTTTTTAAATCGCCTTGGTATGAATTTGCCAAAGAAGCATATTACGATATGGGTAATGGATACGCGCACCCGCGTGTTCATGCCGCTTTTGCAAGGCAGATATTTTTGAAGTTGCCAGCCGCCCCCGGCCTAGAGACTGAGGAGCCAAAGGCATGAACGAATTAAAACCATGCCCATTCTGTGGCGGCAACGCATCAATCCAAGTGGAGCGCGATTTGGATAATGGCAGCTATTACAGGCATTACATATTTTGCGACGATTGCGGAGCTGAAATGTCAGCCAAGCACGAGCACGAAAGCGTTATAGAAAAGTGGAATAAACGCGCTGAGATTTTAGCGGAAAAAGAGGGGGAGTGAGATGGAATATTTAAAAGATTCCGAATGGCATGATGTAGATGATATGCCAGCGCCAAAAGATGGAACTACTTTTCTAGGTTTAGCATATGATACAATTAATCCTAAACGCTCTTCCTTTGGGGAATTTGTATGGTTAAAAGCAGAAAATGTACACGGCGGGTTTTTTGCGGGCACTATACCGCATCCAAAAATTTTAGCGTGGCGCGACCTTAAAGATTTTCCACATGAATTAACCCTAAAAATAGATGGCATTATAAGTTCCGCAATAAAGGCAAATAAGTTATGACCCAAGCAATAAATTATAGGTTCAAACCACTAGATGCAGTGCAGATAGTCGCTTACGGGTTAGATTACAGGGGGCGCGTGCAAGAATGCATTACGTCTGCTAGCGGCACATCCTATTGCGTTGAGTACGCGGCGGACGGAAAAATAGAACAGCGCAGATTTTATGAAGATGAATTGGAGAACCCGCAATATGTACCCTATTAACACAACCCTAACCTTCACCAGCCTAACCCACGCCTCTGCTGCGGCGGATTTGTTTGGGAAGTATAGCATTCAGTCGCTGCTAGAGTATACGCATTGGAAGCAAGAGCCAGAATGGCTAGACGGCTTCTGCTGCAAGGTTGAACTAGACGAACCCAGAGCACAATTTTACACCCTTAATAAGTGGCGCATAATCCTCGACGCGCCGGAGAAGGTGAAGTGGTTTGAGCCGCAGGTGGGGGATTTTGTGCAAGATTTTGATATAGGAGGGTTAGTCACAAAAATTCGTGACAGGGGGGTTGATTACGAAACGTACCATGAAACAAATTTTAATTATTTTGACAAGGTTAAAATCCTGCTTCGAGACGGCCATCCCTTCCCGCAGCCGCAGGATGTGAAATTGGGGGAGACGGTATGACCGGATTAGGCAAAAAACAAAAGGAATGGTTAGAACGTTTCAGTAAATATAAAACTGAGTGGGTTAACTTTAGGCCGCGCCGGGGCATGAAGCCTTGGCGTGTGATGGAAGGATTAATTTCACGCGGACTCATTGAGATTCGCCAGCATCCAGACCCGCTATATAAAGACATTCTGCAATTAAAAGTTTTGAAAGATAAATAATATGAGACCAGACTTCCCCGAACATGAAGGCGATTATCTATGCGTTATCATTGGCCTGATATGCTTAATGATTACTATTTCTGTTGTTGTTACGCAATTACGACTTGCGATAACTGGCGAGGAGTGTAAACAGGAGGTTAAACAGCCGGTGGAGGCCTTGTGATTGAATCTTTAAAGCCGGGCGATATCTATCAAGAGATGCTGGCGCACTTTGTTATTGTGCTGGATGTAAGCGACCAATGCGTTTTGTGCTACCTCAGCGATAGAAAAAAGCCCCTGATTGTTTCGCATAAAGGCTTTGAGAGGCATATAAAATATAAGCGCTATAGTCACAACTTTCATACTCATATGTATGAGGGTGGGCTTAGAGCGAAAGTATGCAATTCCGTTCAAAGCCTAGCCATAGGGCAGCATGAAACATTTAAAAGAAAAAGCGCAAAGATGGAGTTATTATGAAGTTTGAAGCATTCCCTAAAATATCACGTTACAGCCGCGAGGTAATCATAACTGAAAAGTTAGACGGCACGAATGCGCAGATTTATATCAGTGGTGATACCTTTTTGACGGGTTCGCGCACCCGCTGGATAACGCCAGATGATGACAATTTCGGCTTTGCTGCCTGGGCGCTTGAAAACAAAGAAGAGCTGCTAAAACTTGGCAATGGCCGTCATTACGGCGAATGGTGGGGCATGGGTATTCAGCGCAAGTACGGCTTAAAAGAGCGCCGCTTTTCGCTGTTTAACACCGTGCGCTGGAATGCCGATAACTTGCCCGCCTGCTGTCACCTTGTACCTGTTCTTTATAGGGGCATCTTTCGCGCAGGCGTTGTAGAGGAAGCTATGGAGCGCCTAAAAATCTCAGGCAGCCATGCTGCTGCTGGATTTATGAATCCAGAAGGCATCGTTTTGTGGCATGCCGATGCAAACATGGGTTTAAAAAAGACCTTTGAAAAAGACGCCGGGAAAGGGGGCTTTGGCTTATGAGTGAAACAGAGTTTGAATCCATCAATGATGCGTATGCGCGTATAGATGAAAATAAGGCTAATAATGAGAAAGACTATATCACCATTAAGCTGTGCCGCGATGAAGCGTCGGGTGTTTATTACACGCAGATCAAGCGCAGCGAGGAAGCCAAGCGCGAGATAGATATAACCTTTGACAATCAAGAGGGACATTGCGCCCATTGCGTGGGTGATAGCTACCTATTATTTTACAGCTATTCCGACCGAGAAAAATATCGTGAGGCAAACCCACCTGAAAAATTAAACGTAAATACAAGAAAGCTAACATCGTTAGCGCCCGCTGAACGCCCGCCACTGCCCGGCGCAATATCACCCATGGGCATTTACGAAAACTACTACATGCTAGATGGCTATAAACGCTTAAAAGATACCTTATGACTATCGGTCAAACTCTCACAGGCCGCCTAGAAAAGGTTTCTGATTCTACATGGTTATTCACTGAGTCACAAGTAGTGATCTGTCACCCCATTGCGCCGAGAAAGCGTGCCGCAAGGGGTATAACGGCTAAAATCATTGATTTGATTGACTATTCCCCTGGCGCCTATAATTCCCGCTTATTGTTAAAAGCCCTTCAAGATCAAGAATACGATGTTGATCTTGCATCTGTTTCCTCTATAGTAAGCAGGCTGGTTAGGGAGGGTGTTTTATACCGGGTTAACAGCAGAATTTATAGCAACAAATAAAAAGGATGGAGCCTTATGAAAGACGATCAACAATTTGACGGTTATGCGCATGTTTCTGAATCAGAGCAGGCAACCTACGAAAGCCACTGGAAGCGAAGCAAGCCTATTACGGCTGGCCTGTTGTTTGGTGGGGATTCGTTAATAGGATCGCCGCTTGCTTGGTGGGGTGATTTAAAACCGAATCATGCCTGGCTCAACCGTCCATCTTTTTGGACGCCAACAACCCTGCCTAAAAAGGGTCAAGTTATCCCTCAAAGGTCTTGGACAGAACCTAACTGGTTTCAGCGCCGCATCTTAGGCCGAAAGCCTGAATTAGTTACGACTTACTGGGAGGTTCAATAATGCAAACCGCCGCTTACTTGTGTAAACTTTATTTAGATCACATTAGAAAATGGCCGTACATGCGAAGGATTGCCCCAGGCACAAAGGCCACCATTTTGGGGCATGGTGAGTTTGAAATTGTCAAACAGCATGCTAATGGCGATTGCTTAATGAAAGACGCTAAGGGGCAGCAATTCTACAGCCGCCATATGGCTTACGTATGAATCAGCAAGCGATGACTTTTGACGGGCTTCACCCCAGTGCTGCTGGTGTTCAAGCTATAGCGAATCGCTTTGAGGCTCACATAAGAGCCATAATTGATAACCTCCCCCAATTCCCCTTTGCCCTAGAAAAAATCCCAGAGGCGCGGCGCATGTTCTGGCTCTATGGCGCGGATAAAAAGTTAACGTACATTGAGCGCGGGTTAACGGATCAAGAAGCAAAAGATAAAAATCCCCTACCAGATGAATCCCCCCTTGAAAAATGGCTAGATGAAATCCTGCACAAGCGCCCTGCCCTAGCGGAACCGCGTTGCATGATGATACTTTCTAGATTGTATGAGGAACCGCTATAAAAGCGGCAAAGAGTCCTAAAAAGAGTCCTATAGGACGCTAGGACTGTTTGCAGGACTGTTGCAATATTGTTTCTATCGCGGCTGATTCGCGGTTTTCATGCGAGCCTTAAGACAGTGTTAAACAATATGTTTGATTGTGTCAACATCGTTTAACCAAAAACCTTAGGGAGAATACCATGACTAGAACAAAGCACGCGCTTATGGGGATTATCGTTTACGCCTCAGCATTAATAAGCGCCACACTCAGCGCCAGATACGGTTATATTTCGGCGGGGGAATCAGCGGATATTTTTGAAAAGTATATCATGGGGGCAACGTTCGCCATCTTTGATATAGTGGTGATCCTGCTGGCCAGCGAGTTGACCAGCCGCTTTCTAACTAAGGCCGCCGCTAAAATCCTGTTGATTGTGCTGTTTTGCCTAAGCTGCTTTAGTGGGGCTGCCTACATGTTAGGGCAGCAATCGCAAGACCAAAGCACGCAAACCACGATGCTGAAACGTCAAATCAACATGCTTGATGAAAGCCTAGCCAAGCTCGACCCGTTAGCGCAGCCTAACACTATCCGGGCGCTGCGCCGCGAACGCGGTGTTGCTTATGAGCGGCTGCAATCGATTTACAAAAAGCAGGGCGGGGAGGTCACAAAGGGTAACGCTATGTTTATCTATGGCGGCAATCTTTTAGGCATCACCCCTGAAAGCCTGGCAACAATTATGCGCCTTGTTACGATGTTTTCGCTCAACCTTTGCGGCATCATTCTGGCCGCGCTGCGGGCGCAAAGTGAAGTGACTTATCTTTCTTACAACCGGAATCAGGCCAGCGTTGCCAATGCTGCTAACGATAGCTTTGATGACAATGGGAATAAGATTGAGGCCATCAAAGCCGCGATTCTTTCCTCACAGGTAAAGCCTAGCGTCACCGCCGTTGCTAAAGCCTTTTGCGGCAACAACCGTGCTGAGGCGGATTACTACCTACAAATCTTAGAGGAAAGCAACATTATCAAGAACAACGGCCACGGTAAAAAGCGGTCAATAACTGCATAAGGAGCTGAATATCTTTTGTTAATGTGGCGGGGCATAAAAACCCCGCCATTTTCTTTTTTGCTCTTGACAGCTTAAACCCCGTGTTTATATTGGCTTTCAACAAGGGGGTTTTTATGAATCATTCCAAGGCAATAAAACGGATAGCTTTAGAGCATCTTGATATCGAAACGTTTGACTCAGCCGGGGTTGACTGCTTGGACTTTTATGAGCTTGCAATCTGGAACATTGAGGCGGCTTTGAAGGCCGCTTATGAAGCCGGGTATAATGCCGCGCAAAAAACAAACCTTAAGATTGCCGCTTAATTCATGACTCAAAACTTTTCAGATAAAGAGCTTTTACAGTGGGCAAAAGAAGCCATGCTGGCTAAGAATTATGATCTTGCGATTGATTACACTAACAAGATGCAAAACAAAGGTATTGCGTTAAAAGCACACCTCCTCATTATTGAGCATGAGATGGCAGAATTTGAGTTGAATCTTTTAGGGGCATAAATTAAGCATAAAGAGTCTTAAGGGTCTTTAAATTCCGTGAACGTTGCGGATTTGAGCTTAAGCAGATGGGGCCTTAAGACTGCGTTTTCTGTTGGTTTTCGCGTCATATTAATCCCCGATGTTTAGGAAAGCGTGACAGTCTGGAGAGACAGGCACTTGTCGTTACTATCGCGGGGCGCACTGGGCGGCGCATCCGGTTCATACCCGGATTGATTACGGTTCGATTCCGTACCCCGCAACCATAAAAAATATAAAATGATGGAAGCCATGGACGTTAAAATAATCAAGAGCACAAAGCCGACCTTAGAAGATATACATTTAGCAGCATTTGGCGCTCCCTATGATTGCCGGGTTGAAGTTTTTAACTGTAAGCGGCCTGCAGATGATGCGCGGGTTTTGCTGTTCATTTACCCCACCTACAACAAAGAAAAGCTGTTCTTATATAACGAGATTAGGGCTGCTGTTGTGCGCCCTTACAACAAAGAGAGCGTGTACGTTACGCTGAATAAAAAGTTTGATAAAAAGACCAGTGACAGACTCTCAACGCTGCAGCATTGCACCAAGATTTTTGACAAATTTAAAAAAGATAAAGTTGAGGCTGCAAAAGAAGAAGTTAAGGAAAAATATGTACGCAAGCCTCGCTTAGGTAAAGCAGCGCGGCTCATAGAGGAGGCTAAACAAAAACTGGCAATGGAAATTCAAAGCGGCACGGCAACCGGATCTAAAATTGAATGGCCAGTTAAAGGGAAGCGAGTTACTGTTAAGGTGAATTTAGGTTCTGGTGTGCAAGAAACCTGTTGACGATTTGATTTTGTATGCTATCAAAAATTACCGCTCTTGTTGAGTGCAAGCTAGTAGGCCAATCCGCCAGTAGGCATTCCGGAAATGCTGAAGACGCAATACTGAACCCTTGTGCTCAACTGGTGCGGTTGAATCTGTAGCTAGGTGGAAACAGCCCCTTGAGGGGAAACTAGCCCGCACCAATTATGCGTTAAAGCATAGCTGTAAATCAACCGATGTAGTGTTAACCCGGCGCACCTGAATAGGGTAGTAGTAACCAGCCACAACCGCGAACGTTTGAAACGCTGTATCGTTTGGCGACTGAATAACCGCGTTGCCAGTTGTGAGGGGGATAAACCCATTACCCCATCGAGTCACATCAACCGTTGCTGATTTTGCGGCAAGAGCGGTGGCAATCGCGGCGGTATTCCGTTTGATGTGTGCTGGCATATTCGTTCCCTCTATCCCCGCATAATACAGCATCATTTTATTTATTATCAACCGTAGGATTGAAATCAATCTGTGGCGTATGTGATTATAAATCATGCCATACGCTAGCAATAAAGACCTTCCCGAATCCGTAAAGGGCGCGATTGAATCCGCAGCCGGGCAGACGCTTTTTCGCACCGTCTTTAATTCGCAAAGCAAATCAGGCAAATCAGAAGAAGTTTCTTTTGCCTCAGCGTGGGCGGCTCTTAAGAGGGCTGGCTATAAAAAAGATACAGAGTCAAATTTATGGTCTTTGACTCGCAAGGCCGATTCAAGTGGATACATACCGCCTAAATCTGTGCAGGACAATGCGCAACGTGCTCTGGACGTTCGCGCAGAAAAACCGCAATCGCAAAGAGGCATGACGCTGGTAGGCATTGCGCGTGCCCGCGACCTGTCTAACGGTAAGGCGTTGTCTCTCGATACTGTGCGGCGCATGAAGGCATACTTTGACCGTCACGAAGTTGATAAGAAGGGCGCTACATGGTCCGAACAAGGCAAGGGCTGGCAGGCTTGGATGGGGTGGGGCGGTGATGAAGGCCGCTCATGGGCTGAAAATATTTTATCAAAATTAGAAAAATCAGATGATGATTCGCATCAAGATTTTTCTGTTAAAGCCGATATCATCAAGGCCAATAACGATCAGCAAATCGTTTATGGGTGGGCTTCCATTGTCGAAAAAGACGGCAAAGAAGTTATAGACACCGAGGGCGATGTAATCGGGATTGATGACTTAGAGGAGGCTGCGCTTTCCTACGTCATGAAATCCCGTGTGGCCTCAATAAATCACACCGGGGATAAAGTCGGATCCCTTGTTGAGTCAATCGTTTTCACTAAAGAAAAACAGCAATCGCTAGGCATCGACCTAGGAAAAGTAGGCTGGTGGGTTGGTTATAAAATCAGCGATTCCGCCGTTTGGGACCGCGTCAAATCCGGCGAGCTTTCCAGCTTTTCGATAGGCGGCAGCGCCATAAGAACGGAGATTTAACCTCATGGCAAAAAAACCTGTGAAGCGTTTAACAGAGCTTAACTTGCAAGAAGTTTCTCTTTGCGCACAAGGCATGAATAAAAATGCAAAAATCGCACTTTTTAAATCAGACGGCGAAGCGCAAACCCTTGCTGACGTTGTATCTGAGAGAATTAAAGAAAAATCTTTAGCCGATAGATTTACACAAGTGTGGGATTTAACATATGCTTTGCATGAAAGTATTCGCTCAATAGTTGAGGATGATTTGTTAAAAGACAAGCAATCAATGCTTGACGAAACGCTTTCACAGTTTTCTAGCGCGATTGAGGAAGTGTTGCCCAATCTCGTTACAAATTTAAATAAAAGCGAGGCGCAAATGACTATTGATGAATTGAAAAAATCCCTTGAAACAACTCAAGCAGAAATTGCCGCTCTCAAAAAAACCAATGAAGAGCTGGCGGCTGATTTGGAAATTTTCAAGGCAATGGGCGCACGCGATAAAGCCTATTACGATAGCCTTAGCGGTGACATGCAAAAGAAATTTGGCGCAATGTCTGCTGCTGATCGTAAAAAAACTATGGACGCTGCTAATTTTCAAAAGGCCGAGCCTACTCAGGAAGAGCTTTTAAAGTCCCTGCCTGAGAATCTACGCAAGATGCTAGAGGATAGCCAAAAGCAAGCAGCGGAAGCATTGCAAAAAGCACAAGCCGCCGATGATGCCCGCGAGCGCACCGAGTTAATTGCCAAAGCTGAAAAAGAATTCGGCAACGTACCTGGTAAATCTGAGGAAAAAGCCGAGATTCTTAAGCACCTGAAATCCGCACCTGAATCTGTGCGCAACGGTGTTGAAACCCTCCTTAAGCAATTCCAAGCGCTGGCAACTCGCGGCTTTGTTGAAAAAGGTCACGGTCAAGATGTTGACCCGCAATCGCCCAAAGAAAAGCTCAATAAAATGGCTGAGGAAGTTGCCCTTCAAAAGCAAGTTTCTTTCCCTACTGCCTACGATCAGGTGATTCAAACCGCCGAAGGTCACGCTCTCTACACTCAAATGCGCAGCGGCGCGGCAGCTTAATACTAAACGTTTTTTAAAAATCTTAAGGAGTACACCATGGCTTTCGATAACACCGTACAAACCGTTAACGCAGTATCCGGTGCGGATTATTCCGCCAGTCAATACCTATTCGTAACCATGGCGTCCGATGGCGAGATTGACCCCGTTGGCACGGCGGGCTTGCCTGCTCTTGGCGTGCTGTATAATGCGCCACAAGCAAAAGGCATTGCTGCTGAAGTGGCAATTTCTGGGATTGTGAAAGTAAAAGCCGGGGCACCCTTTAACGCTGGCGTCCTGATTATGAGTAGCGCGGCTGGAAAGGCCGTTACAGCAACCTCTGGCAACCGGATTTTAGGCATGGCTGTAAGCGCTGCGGCTGCAGACAACGACATTGTTAGCATTCTGTTACAGCCCTTTGGCCGCGTTGCTTAATAATTGTTCAAAAATAGTGGTTTCAACTTAAGGAGAATAAAATGTCCACACCTACGTTAAGAAGCGTTCACGTTGATTCCGCATTAACGAACATGTCTATTGCTTACATTCAGAAGCAATCAAACTTCATTTCAACGCAAGTTTTCCCGCTGGTTGAAGTTGATTTCGCTTCGGATGTTTATTACACATTTGACCAAGGCGACTTTAACCGTGACGAGGCTCGCCTGCGTGCGCCTGGGACTGAGTCTGTTGGCGGTGGCTTTAAAATTACTAACCAGACATATAATTGCTCTGTTACAGCTTTCCACCACGATATTGATCGGCAGAAGCTGAAAAATGCCGACCGGGTTATTAACTTAGAGCGCACTGCTGTGCAATTCGTAACCAACAAGCTGCTTATGCGCCGCGAGTTGGATTGGGTTGACAAATATTTCAAAGCGGGTGTTTGGACTGCTGGTGATATCGCCGGGGTTGCATCGGCACCTAGCACAAACCAAGTGCTGCAATGGAATGATGCAAACTCAGACCCAATTCTAAACGTTTCGACTGGTAAATCAGCTATCCTGCAGCGGACTGGTTTTGAGCCAAACGTTCTTGTTCTTGGTTTTGAAGTTTACGAGCAACTGCGCAATCACCCCGATATTATTGAGCGTGTGAAGTACGTTCAGAATATTGGCGCAAACCAAGCTGTGAAGGTTAATAACCAAGCTCTGGCCGATCTGTTTGACGTTGAGCGCGTGCTGGTTTCTAAAGCAATTTTGAACACGGCACAAGAAGGTCAAACCGATGTACAAAGCTTTATTGCTGGTAAGCGTGCCTTGCTCGCATATGCCGCACCAGAGGCAGCCTTAGAAATGCCATCAGCTGGCTACACTTTCAGCTGGCAGCGTTATATTGAAAGCCGCGATCCAAATGGCATTGGCTTTGATCAATTTGAAATGAAGCATTTGAAGGCACAGCGTGTTGAAGGCGAAATGGCAATTGATCAACGTTTGATTTCTGGCACATTAGGTTATTTCTGGAACAACATTGTTGCTTAATTGGAATTAAAAAAATGAAAACCCGCAAGCCGCAACGGTTCGACTTATCGAGGGATTTAGTGGTGGTAAAGCCATTTAAATTTAACGGCAAGCCTATGAATGCGGGTTTTCAATTCCACTTTAAGGACGCACAGTTTTCACTAACCCCGGCAAAAGCACGCGCAATGTTTGAGGCTGGCTTATTGCGGCATCCAGACGAGCTTACGGTGGCGGCTTTACCTAGCCCCTACATCGTAAAAATTCCTAGCACTGGCGAAGAGTTTAACTTGTTTGATATGCCCTTTAAAAAGCTATCCGCTCTCATTCAAGAGCTTGGCTTTAAGCGCAGCAACAACCGGGAATCGCTGCAAAAACAGGTATGTGAGCATTACAGCTTGCCGTACCCGCCAGCGAAACAAGAGCTAGAAGAAGACGCCGAAGAAGATTCTGAATCATTAGAAGATGCAGCAAAGGCCGTAGAAAAAGACGCCGTTGCTGTTTAGTTACAAAGGATTAAACGCATGGCAACGACTAAATATTTTTCCGGCCAGTTATCACCTTTTGGCGGCGATTCAGGAACAGGTGGCTTTCAAGGTGTAGTGCCAGCCCCTTTGCCCGGCGATGCAACCTTGCGTAATGAATACCTTCATGCAAGTGGTGTCTGGAAGTCTTTAAGCAACGCTGATTGCCTTTATATAAATGGCCTTGGCGATAGCATCACAGCATCGTCTGTGATGTCTACTGTTTACCCTAGCACGATTAAACAATGGACTCAAAGTGAAGTTGTCCCCGCTCGTTCCTTGCGGCAGAATGGCGGCTATTTCTTTTACACCGCATCGGGCGGAACTACTGCTAGTTCTGGATCAGGCCCTACCCGTACAAACATAGCGTCAACAGATGGAACTGTTACTTGGATAAATCAGCAAGTTACAACCCAAACGCAAAACCATTCTTATCTTTATTACACTGAAATATTAAGCAATGGCCGCTTAATTTGGGATACGTCAACGGGATATAACGGCGCACCAGGCGGGGCAGTCAAAGCAATTGTTGTGAACGGCGGCTCTAATTACAGCGCCCCTACGCTGGTTAATACCGATGGGATTGAAGCAACCTTTACGCTTTCAAATGGCGTTATCACTGCAATCAACATTCTGTCGCCTGGCAACGTAAACAACGTAGGTGTTTTCCCGACCATTAGCGATCCTACTGGTAGCGGCGCGGTGATTAGTTGGGTCTTTTATCCTAGCGGAACCTTTGGCGTTTCAGGAAGCACAACGGCTGGAATGGTTGCCCGCTTGCCGGATGTTATCGCAAGTAAAAATGATATCATTGTGGTTTATGGCGGCACAAACGACTTAACGCAAGACGTACCAGCGGCAACAATCTTTGCTAACTTGCGCACCTGTTATGAGCGTTTAATAGATGCTGGCAAAAAAGTTATTGCCGTTCCTATTTCGCCTAGGTCTGGACTAACTACGGCGCGTCAACGCACAATGAATCGCGTTAATACGCTTATTGTAGATTATTGTGCGCGAAAAAGTTACATCAACCCATTAGGCTATAGAGATATTGCTCTTGCCGATCCCCGCGTTTACTTGACGGATGGAACATCGGATAACGTACCGATTGGCGGTGCGTCAAACGTTGTAGGGGCGATGACGTATGACGGCCTGCATCTTTCCGCACGCGGCGCTTTCTATCAAGCTATGACAATTATTGCGGCTGCGGAACGTTGGATTGCAAGACCTCAGACAGCGGGAATGCGAGCGGCAACTCAATTTGACGCTTATGCAGCAAGCGACAATCCGACCGGGAATCTATTAGAAGCATATCCTTGGACAGCAAACACGGCTGTCGCTGTTGGTGACTTGGCGCGGAACGATTCGCCCGCCCGGGTTTACTATTGCACATCGCCCGGAACAACTGCTAGCAGCGGCGGACCAACAGGAACGGGAAGCAGCATAACCGATGGAACTGTAACGTGGGCTTTCGCACACTTAGCAGGCATGTCTGTTTTCAATAGCGGCACAGGTTCCGCGCCATCAGCGGCGGCTGGTGTTACCATCACGGGTAACTTAGCGGGCGGCTATTTCATGCAGCGTAACAGCGGCACAGCAGCTGGAACTTTAACGGCGGCGATTGAGTCACCGTGGAGCAACGGTCAAGTTGGCGCACGGCAATCATTGGCATTCTCTTTAGGCTCTGGAACTTCAACGGATTTGTGGCTGTTGCAATTTGGCAGCTATGTCTATCAGCGTTATGGTTTATTGCCTGCTGATTTAGCAAACACACTTGTTGAGTTTGAGGTAGAATTAGAGGTTTCAAACCTTGCAAACTGCAATGGCATTTACCTACAATTGTATTCGGATTACGCATCAAGCCCACCTAACGATTTCATTGTAGCGCAAGCAGGAGCGCTTGGTGGCGGTTCTGGTCTTAATGCAACCTTGCCGAATAGCTCTGGTGAGATGCTTAGCTATCCTAATAATGGTCTCATGACTATTCGTACAAAACCAGTGCGGTTGCCACTTGATTTGTCAACTTTATCAACATGGCTATTCTTTAGTTTTAACGCCAGCGGCGGCGCTAACAGCGCAACGGGTACGTTTAAAATAAATCGTTTTGCCTTTAGAAAGGTCTTATTATGATCGGCGTTTATAAATTCGCAGCTGTAAAAGAAAAGATTCAAGATCTGATTGCTCAGGGTCTTTATGATGACAACATCAATCGTGATTTTTACGATTTCTTAAAGCTCAATAAAACTGTGAAGCTAAAAGATAAAGAAGCAGAATTCGTAAGCCCTGCCTCTGCTGAATCTTTAAAGGATGCCTTTGAGCAATACATAGCTGATTTTGAAGCCGCAGGCGGCGACAAAGAAGCTCGCCTTTTAGAAATTGAAGCGGGCTTTGTTGAAATATTAAACGCTCGCTTAGGATAAAAAATTATGGCTGCTTTTAACAAGTTTAATGCCTTTGTAGAGGATTTAGCGGAAAGGGTGCACAACCTAGGCGCTGATACTCTAAAGGTTATGCTTACGAATACCGTGCCGCTTGCGACGAATTCTATTCGCGCCAACCTGACGGAAATAAGCGCGGGCAACGGTTACACGGCTGGAGGAAACAGTTGCACGATATCATCAAGCGGACAAACTGCTGGTGTTTACAAGTTAGTCCTGGCCGATACAATTTTTACGGCAAGCGGCGGCAGCATCGGACCATTCCGTTACGCGGTGCTTTACAACGATACACCGACCTCACCAGCCGACCCGCTCATTGGCTGGTATGATTACGGCGCGGCTGTAACTTTGCTTGACGGCGAAACGTTAACTATTGATTTTGACGCCACAAACGGCGTTTTAACGGTCACATGATATGTCAAATGACATCACCCTTCCAGGCACGGGCGCGGTAGTTAATACCCGCCAGCAATCTGATCTATCACATAATCAGGTTGTTGAAGTTGACGGCGAGTTATTAACAACCCTGCAAAGTTTAACCCTGGCATTGAATAATATCTCGAAATCAATTGGCCTTATGATGCCGGATGCTTCAGGCCGGATGCGCGTTTCTTTAGATGCGGCAACAAACACAGGCAGCATAGGCAACATTGGCACGGTGACTACTGTTACTGGGGTCACTACAGTGACAAACGTGACAGCGGTTGCAAGTTTGACAAACCAGATTTCAATCGGCAGCTTTAACGCAAACGATCAAGTTCCCGCACTCATGAATACAGCGGTCCGCCTCAATAGACAACTTATCACAGTGAGCTAACCCATGCCGACAACCGTAAATTTACGCAAAATTCTTGACAGAAAACAGTTTGAGTTTGCAACGCCTGCTCCAGTAGCTACTGCTGCTGGTATGTGTATTTGTTCAAGCCGCCACTATAGGCAGCAGCAGTTATATTTAACCAGCAACACTGTTGCTTATATTTTTAACCCATTAGAAGATGGATTTACTCAGATACCATCCCCGGCTCTTGCTGGAACTTTTGGAGCAGGAGCGGCGGCTGTTTCTTCGGCAGTCGGTCCGTCCGGCACGGCAACAGGTGGCTCAACAACAACGGTTGCAACTGGCTTAAACTTACAGCGGGATTTACGCGGCTATTCAATCCACATTACGGGCGGTCCCGGCGCTGGTGACGTGCGAACGATTGCTAGCAATACATTAGGGGCAACTGCTACAATCACTGTTACCAGTGCTTTTAGCGCCACAATAACTTCCTCCTCTACATATCGCCTATTGACGCCGCGTTGGTACGTTGTTGGCGCTGGTACGCTTGCCTCAGGCTCATTTAAACATTACGACCTAGCAACAAACACATGGACAACCTTAGTAAACACGGGATTGCCTGCAACGATTGGTACGGATAGCAAGTTGGTTTCAACGCCTAGCTGGATTCTGACGGGCTTTAACTCTTTTGCAACAGGAACCGCAACGGCTGGAGCTGGAACAACTTTAACAAACAGCGGCAAGGCATGGACAACAAACCAGTGGGCAAACTATCAAGTGCGCATCACCGCTGGTACTGGCTTAGGTCAAATAAGAACGATTGCAAGCAACACAGGAACGGTTTTAACTGTTTCAGCGGCTTGGACTACAAACCCAGATGCAACGTCTGAATACTCCATTGAGGGTAACGACGATTTTATTTATTATATGGGTAACAACGCTGTTACTCTTTATCGTTACAGCATTAGTGCCAACACTTGGACAACTTTATCGCCGGGGGCAGCACGAGCGGCAGCGCCGGGCGCGGGTATGTCTGGCCATTGGGTTTATGCGGCAACGGATGCGGCTTGGACGGCGGAGAACGCAATCCTTAACGGCAGGCGTATTTACTCTTTCCGGGGCGGCGGCAGTGCTGTTTTAGATTATTACGATATCGCAGCCAACACATGGGTTAGCGGCGTGCCGTATAGTCCCTTAACGGAAACGTTCACCACTGGGACTAAGTACGTTTATTATAAAGACTTTCTTTATATAACAAAAGAAAACACCGGGCGTTGGTTTAAATTCAATATCGTGACTGGTGAAATGGATGGATGGGGGACAATGCTTTACCCGCAAGGAACGGCTGTTGTCGGTGATACTGCTTTTGATGTCACCTATGTCGACGGTGCAACAGAGGTTGAATTTATTTATATGCTGCTCAACACTTCAAGTGTGATGTTGCGGCAATTTGACATATGAGTTTGTTATTACTTTTTAATGGAGGCGCTGGCGGAGGCGGCAATTCGTACACCCTGCCCACAAATCCGGGTGACTTTGTATTCTCTGGTATCCCCGTTAATATTCTTGCTGGAAAAAAAATAACAGGGGATGCAGGCGGCATAGCATTAACAGGCGTTAATGCCCCACTATTATTAGGGAAAAGAATTTTTATAAACTCAGCATCATTTACATCCAGCGGCGTTGATGCTTCCACGGTTATCAATAGAATATTAAATGCGAGTTTAGGCGCTTTTAATTCTGTATTTTTTGGCGCATCTATTCTCATTGGAAAAAAATTTCTTGCTGCTGGCGGCGCGTTTTCTGCTGTAGGCACTGCCATCTTACTGCGCAAAGGATTTGTTTTAAAATCAGACCAAGGAACTTTTACGCGGTCAAGCCCTAATGTGGGTCTGTTTTTTCAGCGGCTGTTAAGCGGTGAGCGTGGAACGTTCACTATAAGCGGAATTGATATTTTATTTCAGCGAGCCGGGCAACCGCCAAGCTATAGGCGTGTAAAGACTATTTTTGAATCTAGATTTATTAAAGTCAATCCTGTATTAAGAAAGGTAAGCATTGAGTTTTTAGAACGAATTGTGAGGGTAAAATGACATTGCTACAATTCCCGGCTAAAGATTCAGACGAAGTTCTCGACTATCAAATAGACTGGGCCGCGAATTTAGCCGCTGGCGAAACTATTTCTACCTCAACATTTACGGTTGATAATGGCCTTACTATCCAGAGCCAATCAAACACCACAACAGTAACTACCGTATGGCTTGCCGCTGGCACAGAGGGTTTGACCGCAAAGATTCTTAACCGGGTTACTACATCAGGTGGGCGCACCATGGATCAGACCGTCACCTTGCCGATTAGAAAAAAATAAGCGACTCGCTAAAATCCAGCCACTGTATTCCCTTGACGCATTCGCTTCTGATAGAATCGGTTAAATTCATAGGTATTAATCATGACTTGGACATTCAGCGGCGATCCGTCATATTCCTTACTCGACCACGTTCGCAGCCTGATAGGCGATATTGATTCTACGGATCAGCTTGTTAGCGATGAAATTATCAACTTCCAGTTAACGCAAAATGCTAACGATGTTTTTCTTGCGTCTGAGGCTGTTTGTTTGGGGTTGGCCGCTAAGTTTGCCCGCAAGGTTGATACCTCTGTTGAATCGGTGCGCGTTGCCTATAGCAGCCTTCATAAGCAATACATTGAGATGGCGCGGCGCTACAAGCAGCAGGCGGCGAACTCCTCCTCTACATCGGGCGGCGGCGGCATTGGTATTCCTATTGTTGCTGGGATTAGTATTTCTGAAAGCGATTCGCTCAAAGAAGATTCAGACCTGATACAGCCGCGTTTTGAGCGCGATCAGTTTGATAATGATATGTCCTATGAGGATAGCCGCTGGAGGCGCAACCCATGACAACGCTTGCCCTTGCATCGTATCAGCTTTTACGTGACCTTGGCAAAACGTACAGCCTAAAAAAAAATGCTACTGGCGCATATAATACGGGAACCGGGCAATCAACTGTTACGGTCACAAGCTCAGACTTTACCGGGAAGCTCATAGAATACCGCAACAATGATGTTGATGGTACGAATATACAACGAGGCGATAGGCGCTTGCTGGTTTCCGCTGCATCCCTTGCAAGCGGCATCGTGCCTGAAAATCAGGACGTTGTGACGGGTGACGGCAACGACATGAATATTATCTCTGTGCAAAAGATAGAGGAAGGCGGAACCGTTGTTATTTATCTGTGCCAGGTGCGCACATGATAAAGGGAAACTTTGGCGATTTTAGCAATCAAATAGGCAAGCTCATTGATGGCTATAAAGGCCGCATGGATGCTCTGGTGCAAACGGCAACGTTTGATTTGTTTGAAACAATTGTAAAAAGGACGCCGGGACCCGGTAACAGCATTCAGAAAAAACCCGCGCCGGGAACACCTACCGGATTCTTGCGCGGCTCTTGGTATGTCTCAATTGGTAGTGATAGCGGTGCAAGCAAGGGCAGACCGGACCCATCGGGCGGTGTCACTATTGCCTCAATTAATGCCGGGCTAAGCAAGGCAAAAGCGGGCGATACCATTTACTTTCT
>Ga0315900_10003121_pt1 | contig 24521 bp, 20 predicted proteins | sample LakEriMetagenome_FD_203521 | JGI IMG/M metagenome (GOLD analysis project Ga0315900, IMG submission 203521) | Freshwater fungal communities from buoy surface, Lake Erie, Ohio, United States - Buoy 12 MA114 | ecosystem: Environmental > Aquatic > Freshwater > Lake > Lake biofilm | place: USA: Lake... | reverse complement strand
TGTTGAAGGTGCTAAAAATTTATATGTTGAACCTGTAACAGGAATGCCAGAAATTATTATTGATTATAATAGAGCAACCATTGCACAATATAATTTAAATATTGAAGACATCAATAAAGTAGTAAACATTGCTTTTGCAGGACAAAGCACAGGCCTTGTATTTGAAGGTGAAAAACGTTTTGATTTAGTAGTTCGTTTAAATACAAATAAACGCAAGAACTTAGAAGACATTCAAAACTTACTAATCCCTACTCCACAAGGAACTCAAATACCATTGTATCAATTGGCCAATGTGAGTATAAAAAATGGACCCAATCAAATACAACGCGAAGATGCCAAACGAAGAATTGTTGTAGGCTTTAATGTAAGAGGCCGAGATGTGCAAAGTATTGTGAATGAATTGCAACAAAAAGTAGATAAACAAATCAAATTTCCATCAGGCTATTATGTAACTTACGGAGGAGCCTTTGAAAATTTAAACGCTGCCAAACAACGTTTAATGATTGCTGTACCTGTTTCATTAGTGATGATTTTTATTTTATTATTCTTTGCGTTTAACTCAGTAAAACAAGGCTTATTGATTTACTCAGCTATTCCATTATCTGCTATAGGCGGGATTTTCTTTTTAGCATTAAGAGGGATGCCATTTAGTATTAGTGCTGGCGTAGGCTTTATTGCCCTATTTGGTGTAGCCGTTTTAAACGGAATTGTATTAATTGCCGAATTTAACCGACTCAAAAAAGAAGGATTAAAAAATATGCAACGCATTGTTTTAATGGGAACAAAAGTTCGTTTACGCCCCGTTATGATGACTGCTTTTGTGGCGTCTTTAGGATTTTTACCAATGGCTATTAGTAATGGTGCTGGTGCCGAAGTTCAACGACCTTTAGCAACTGTAGTTATTGGCGGATTGATGATTGCTACTTTCTTAACATTATTTGTTTTACCTATATTATATATCGTTTTTGAAAAAGGAATGACAAATAAGCAATCTACAATTGACAATCAGCAAAAGTAAATACATTAAAAAATGAAATTATGAGTGCGAAAAATTTTAAAGAAACAACTTTATATAAGAAAGCTTTTACTCAAGCAATGGAAATATTTCAAATCAGTAAATCATTTCCAAAGGATGAAAAATATTCTCTTACAGATCAAGTTAGACGTTCTTCAAGAAGTGTATGCGCTAATCTTGCAGAAGCTTACAGAAAAAAACAGTATCCAGCCCACTTTGTATCAAAATTTTCAGATTGTGATGCCGAAAACTCAGAAACAGGTGTTTGGATAGATTTTGCTTTAGCTTGTGAATATATAAATGTAGATTCTCATAAAATTTTAATAGAACGAAACGAAGAAGTTGGAAGACTCATTGCTCACGCTATTAAAAATCCTGAAAAATATTAATCATGAAAAACAAAGCAATAAAAAAGTTACAACCTAAAGAATTGAGCTATTTGCTAATTTGCTTATTGACTATTGCAAATTGCCAATTCCTTGTATCTCAAACACCAATTAATTTGCAAGCAGCCATTGATACTGCTCTTAAAAATAACCTAACCGTTAAAAACGAAAAGCTAAAATCAGACTATCAGAAAAAAATAATAAAAACATCTGCTTCTATTCCACAAACTAATGTTACCGGAGAATATGGGCAGTTAAATAGTTATTATAATGATAATCGTTTTGGAGTCTCTCAATCTTTTAGTTTTCCTACTGTATATATCAAACAAAAACAATTGCTAAACGAAGAATGGAAGACATCAATCATGAATGTAACATTAAAAGAAGCGGAAACGAAAAAGTATGTTAGACAAACATTTTATATGTATTTGTATTTAAAAGAAAAAGAGAAATTACTATTAAAAAATGATAGTATTTATGCTAATTTTTTAGAGAAATCTAATCTACGTTTTTCGAAAGGTGAAAGTAATATTCTAGAAAAAACAACAGCCGAATCTCAACGAGGAACTATTTCAATTCAATTAAAACAATTACAACAAGATTTAGAAATTACTCGATTGCAATTTAGTTTACTGTTAAACACCAATACTGTATTTATTCCTACTGAAACAAATTTTAAATTGAATGTACAGGTTAATTCCGACAATAGTTTAATTGCGCAACATCCTTCTTTAAAAATCATGGAACAACAAAAAAAGTTAGCCATGATTTCGAGAAAAGTTGAAAGAGCCAAACTACTTCCCGACTTTAATGTTGGATATTATAATATGACGATGCAAGGCTCTGGAGCAGATAATAAAATCTATACATCTTCTTCAAGATTTCAAGCAATGCAAGTTGGTTTAGGAATTCCATTATTTTTCGGAGCTCAAAAAGCAAAAACCAATGCTTCTAAAATAAACCAAAGCATTTCAGAAAACAGCTATGTATTAGAGAAAAACAGCTTAGAAAATCAATATCAATCTGTTTTAAGTCAACATCAAACAAATTTAGCGACAGTTAATTATTTTGAAACTACTGGATTAAAAAATGCACAGCTAATTTTAGAAACTTCTAATAAGCAATTTATTAACGGCGAGATTAATTATTTAGATTGGGTTATGCTGACTAATCAAGCTATTAACATCCAATCTAACTATTTAGATGCCATCAAAAACTTAAACGAATCAATTATTCAAATCAATTATTTAACTACCAAATAAAAAAGAAATATGAACCACGTAATCATTTTATTCGCCATCATTTTCGCTTTGTCTTCATGCGGAAGCAAAACAGAAGAAACAGAAACAACTCAAGATGTTATAGAAACATCAGTAACCTTATCTGAAGCTCAATATAAGAGTGCTAGCATTGAATTAGGAAAATTAGAGAAAAAAGAAATCTCTAGCGTTTTAAAACTCAATGGAAAAATTGATGTCCCGCCACAAAATATGGTTTCGGTAAGTACACCATTTGGAGGGTTTTTAAAATCAACAAAATTATTGCCTGGCATGCACGTCAAAAAAGGAGAAGTAATAGCGAGCATGGAAGATCAGCAATACATTCAATTACAGCAAGAGTACCTAACTATTAAATCAAGACTCAACTATGCTGAAAGTGAGTATAACCGTCAAAAGGAACTAAACCAAAGCAAAGCTAGTAGCGATAAAGTATTTCAGCAAACAGAAATGGAATACAAAACGCAAAAAATTTCATTAAGTGCCTTAGCTGAAAAATTAAGATTAATCAATATTAATCCCGAAAATTTAAATGAATCTAATTTATCTAGAAGCATTAACGTGTATTCTTCTATTGATGGATTTGTATCTAAAGTCAATGTCAACATTGGAAAATATGTCAATCCATCAGACGTATTATTTGAATTGATCAATCCAGAAGATATTCATTTAAACCTAACCGTGTTTGAAAAAGATTTAGATAAATTATCTATCGGACAAAAATTGTTGGCTTACAATAATAACCAACCCGACAAAAAACATCCTTGCGAAATTATTTTAATCAGTCAAGATTTATCTTCTGATAGAGGCGCCGAAGTTCATTGTCACTTTGAAGATTATGATAAAACATTGTTACCTGGAATGTATATGAATGCGGAAGTTGAAATTAAACTAAACAATGCTTTAGCAATTAATGATGATGCCATAGTAAGCCACGAAGGAAAAGATTATATTTTTTCAGCAACAAACAAACTTCAATTTGAATTATTGGAGATAAAAAAAGGAAGTTCTGAAAATGGCTATACCGAAGTAATCACGTTGGATGGAAAAGATATTTCAAATTCGAACATAGTAACCAAAGGAGCTTACTCTTTATTAATGCAATTAAAAAACAAATCCGAGGAGTAGTTGATTTTAAACAAATGATTATCTTCAAACCATAATTAAACATCAATGACTCTCATAGAACAATATATAGCCAATAACCATTTCGGAAAAACATTAGGAATGGATTTTAAAATTATTGAGCCTGGTTTAGTGCATTATTTTATTACTATTAAGCAAGAGCATTTAGCAACGCCTTTGGCGGCGCATGGTGGTGTTATCTCTGCTTTAATGGATGGTTTGTTAGGCGTGACAGCATTATCCGTTTCTGCAAACGACCATCATATTGTATCTACCATTGAATTTAAAATAAATTTTTTATCGGCCGCTTTTGAAGGGGATACCTTACAAGGCATTGGAAAAGTTGAAAACCAAGGCAAGCGATTAATTGTAACCAGTGGAGATATTATCTGCCCTGAAAGAAGTAATATCGTGATTGCGAAAGCGATGGGAACTTTTAATACATATCCTGCTGAAAAGGCTGGATATGTTATTTAGTTGCGGATTATATAAAACACCTGTCAGGTTTTAAAAACCTGACAGGTGTTTTCATATTATAACGTTCTCAACAAACTATTAATGCTCGTTTTCTCAGTTAAGATGGTATGTAATTCAGAAATTGCTACACGATCTTGTTTCATTGTATCTCTATGACGAATGGTTACTGTTTTGTCTTCTAAACTCTGGTGATCAACTGTAATGCAAAAAGGTGTACCAATCGCATCTTGTCTTCTATAACGTTTTCCAACCGTGTCTTTTTCATCATAAGCCACCATAAAGTCAAACTTCAAGTCTTTCATGATGCTTTCAGCTAACTCTGGTAACCCATCTTTTTTAACTAATGGAAAAATAGCGGCTTTGTATGGTGCTAATGCTGGAGGTAAATTCAATACTGTTCTTGTATCTCCACCTTCTAAAGATTCTTCTTTTAAAGCAGATGATAATACTGCTAAAAATAAACGATCTAAACCAACCGATGTTTCTAACACATAAGGCACATAACTTTCGTTGGTTTCCGAATCAAAGTATTGTAATTTTTTTCCGGAGAATTCTTGATGTTGTTTTAAATCGAAATCCGTACGAGAGTGAATTCCTTCTAACTCTTTAAAACCAAATGGGAATTGATGTTCAATATCGCAAGCTGCATTAGCATAATGAGCCAACTTTAAATGGTCATGAAAACGGTATTTCTCTGAACCTAAGCCTAAAGCTAAATGCCAGTTCAAACGTGCTTTTTTCCAATACTCATACCATTCCATTTCTGTTCCTGGTTTAATAAAGAACTGCATTTCCATTTGTTCAAATTCGCGCATACGGAAAATAAACTGACGAGCCACAATCTCATTACGAAACGCCTTACCTGTTTGAGCAATACCAAAAGGCAATTTCATACGTCCTGTTTTTTGAACGTTTAAGTAGTTTACAAAAATACCTTGTGCTGTTTCGGGACGTAAATAAATAATATTTGTTTCATCAGTCACCGCTCCAGTTGAAGTGTTGAACATTAAATTAAACTGACGAACATCTGTCCAATTTTTTGTTCCACTAATCGGGCAAACAATTTCTAAGTCAACAATAATTTGTTTAACTTCTTCTAAATTATTAGCGTTTAACGCCGTTTTAAAACGTTCGTTAATGGCATCAATTTTTTCTTGATATTCTTTAACGCGTCCGTTAGTTGATTTAAACATCTCAGCATCGAAATTCTCGAAACGCTTCGCTGCTTTTTCAACTTCTTTATTAATCTTATCTTCAATTTTCGCCACATGTTCTTCAATTAATACATCGGCACGGTAACGTTTTTTACTGTCTTTATTGTCAATTAATGGGTCGTTAAATGCGTCAACGTGTCCGCTTGCTTTCCATGTTGTTGGGTGCATAAAAATAGCTGAGTCAATCCCCACAATATTCTCATTCATTTGCACCATAGCTTTCCACCAATAGTCGCGAATGTTTTTCTTTAACTCTGCTCCCATTTGTCCGTAGTCATAAACGGCGCTTAAACCATCATAAATTTCGCTGCTTTGAAAAATGAAACCATACTCTTTACAGTGACCAATAATTGACTTAAAAAAATCTTCGGGTTTTATATTACTCATATGCTTTTTGAATTAATTCTTGTTTTAAATATTCAGGATTCAAAAATAGTATTTTACTTGAAACTAATTTACCATCCAATTATCAATTAAACGAATGTTACCAACAAACACCGCGATTAATGAAACAGCTTTTTGTTTAGGATTAAATTCAGTTAATAATTCTAAAGTTTCGGCATCACACACTTCGTAATATTCTAATTTCATATTTGGTATGGTTGCCACTACACTATAGATGTACTTTTTTGCTTCGGCGATGCCATATAATTTTAATATTTGATTGCCAAGTTTCATCATTTCAGGAACCGCAGCAGCTTCTAAGCGTTCTTGCTCATTTAATCTAACGTTTCTTGAACTCATCGCTAAACCATCAGTTTCCCTTAAAATTGGGCAAGCTATAATCTCAACCTCCAAGTTTAATTGTTTCACCAAACTTTTCACTACCATTACCTGCTGATAATCCTTACTTCCAAAATAAGCTTTATGAGGCTTTACACCTTCCAACAAAATGCTAACCACCTGTCCTACTCCATTAAAGTGTCCTGGTCGTTTAGCGCCTTCTAAGATCGTATCTAAATATCCAAAGTCAAATTTTCTGGTGTCGTTTTCGGGATAAACATCCTTCACCTCTGGCATATACAATATATCGCATCCTGCTCCTTCTAATAGCTTTATATCGGCTTCAGGCGTTCTTGGATAATGCGTTAAATCAGAAGCATTGTTAAATTGAGTGGGATTAACAAAGATGGAGCATACCGTTATATCAGTTTCTTTTTTTGAATAATTGATTAATGAGATGTGCCCTTGATGCAAAGCACCCATGGTTGGAACAAAGCCAATAGTTTTATTTTTTGCCTTTTCTTGAGAAATGACTGCTTTAATTTCGTCTATTTTATGTAATACAAGCATTTTTTGCCCTTTTATTGAAATAATAGGCTCCAAAGCTAAATAATACTTTGATATATGGATTTTTTTTTATTACTTTTGTATTGTCTTAAAAAACATCACCTAAATCTAATTTATGAGAAAAGCCAGAGTTCTTTTTGTGTCGCAAGAGATTACCCCTTATTTAGATGAAACCCACATTGGAAAAATTGCTAGAAGATTACCTCAAGCAATTCAAGAAAGAGGAAAAGAAATAAGAACTTTTATGCCTAAATATGGCAATATAAACGAAAGACGCCATCAATTACACGAGGTAATTCGTTTATCAGGTATGAATATCGTTATTAATAACGCCGATCATCCACTAATTATTAAGGTAGCATCTATTCCTACAGCTCGTATGCAGGTTTATTTTATTGATAATGACGATTATTTTCAGCGTAAATCTGTTTTAACAGACAAAGCAACTGGAAAATATTTTGATGATAACGATGAACGCACCGTGTTTTTTAACCGTGGAGTCATTGAAACTGTTAAAAAATTAGGATGGGCTCCAGACGTTATTCACTGTCATGGATGGTTTACAGGATTAATTCCTTTATATATCAAAAAAGCATTTACCGAAGACCCATTATTTGCTGATACTAAAATCATTTTCACAATTTATGACGAAGAATTTACAAAATCGTTAAATAAGAAAATTGTGGATAAAGCCATGATTGATGGAGTTACTAAGAAGGAACTAAAACATTTAGAAGACGCTACTTATGTCAATCTAATGAAATTAGCAATTGATTTTGCAGATGGAATTTCATTTGGTAGCGAGAAAATAAATGAAGATTTAATTAAGTACGCTAAAAAATCAGGGAAACCAATTTTAGAATTTAAAGGAGAAGCAGAATATGCTGATGCTTATAATGAATTTTATGATTTAGTGCTTGAAGACAGCGAAGTTTTAGCCGACTAATAAATTATACACTTTTAACTATTTTAAACGCATAATTTTCATTAATTATGCGTTTTTATTTACTGATTATGACCAAATCAAATATAGGTATCCTTTTATTGTTATTAACTCTAGTATTTGCTTGCAAAAAACAAGAAGATAATAGCATATTGGGATTAGATGTTCAACCAGAAAATGATTTGGTAGGAGTGACAATATCGGATACATCTTCTATTTTCATGTATACACAAAAAGTAGATGCTTCAAGATCATACAATGACCAATACAAATACTTAGGTTCTAATCAGGATCCTATTTTTGGAAGGACAGATGCTAGTATATATACAAATTTTTCAATTTCTAATAATTTAACTAATGTCACTTTCGGGTCAAATCCTGTTTTGGATTCTGCTGAAATGGTTATTCGTTTTTTAGGACAAGCTATAGGAGACACATCAACCACTTTAAATTATGATGTGTATGTTTTAAATGAAGCTTTAGTTTCTAGTAATACATATTCAACATCTAGTTCTCTGAATAAATCAACAACTAAAGTGGGAACTTATTACGGCAAGCTCAAATCTAGAAATAGTAAAGTGTGTTTGATACTATCTTTAGATAATAATTTAGCTCAATATATTCTTCAAACAACTTCTAACTTAACTAACAATACAGCATTTCAAAATGCCTATAAAGGCTTTTACATAACTACTTCTAGCACTTCATTATCTGGCCCAGGGTCTGGAGCTATTAGACGTTTTGATTTGGATGATGATATTTCTGGTGTCAATCTTTATTACCATGATGGAAATTCCGCAAGCTACAAAGGTCAAACTTTTCAATTTTCGTTTAGAGGAACTGATGCCTTAAGATTTAATAATATAAAGCATAATTATTCTTCTGGTGCATCATCAAATTTATTTGATCAAATAACAGGTGCTGGAACTATAGATACATTAAAGGGCAATTCAAATATTTATTTAAATTCATTTGGAGGAACGCGAACAAGAGTTTATTTACCTTTTATGAAAAATTTCGCAGACTCTCAAATTGTATCTATTAGCAGAGCTGAATTAATAATTAAAGTAGATGAAAACGTTAGTCCATATACAAGCAACTACGGCTATCCATCTAATTTAGCATTATTAGCTTGCAATTCAACAGGTATTGAAGAATTGGTCTGGGATCAATTAGAGACTACCGACTTCATAAAATATGGCGGTAACTACGACGCTGCGAATAAGCAATACGTTTTTAATATTGCACGTCAAATGCAAAGAATATTGAATGGAGAAAAAGACTATGGTTTTTACCTTGTAAATGCATCTCCGAATAAATCAAGTGTTATACGAAGAGATAACCGTTTAGAAAGAGTTGTAATTGGTGGGAAAACTAATATTAATTTTAAGCCTATTTTTAAAGTTACTTACGTTAAATATCCTTTTGATAAATAAATCTCTTTATAATAAATGCGTATTGCCCTAATAACCGATGGAATTGCTCCTTATGTGTTAGGAGGTATGCAAAAACATTCTTTTTATTTAGCTAAGTATTTTTCTAAAAATAAAATTCATGTTGATTTAGTTCACTACAACGACTCCAAATACGACATTAATGCTTTGGAGTTTTTTACGGAAGAAGAACGCGCATACATTCACCCCATTGTTTTACAATTCCCTACTTCAGCAAAATTCCCAGGGCATTACGTTTATAAATCCTATAAGTATTCTTGCCTTGCCTTTGATGCCATTAAAGATCAATTAAACACCTACGATTTCATTTATACTAAAGGCTTTACTGGTTGGAAATTAATTTCAGAAAAGCATAAAGGAAACGTTTCTTGCTGTAAAATTGGGGTTAAGTTCCACGGTTACGAAATGTTTCAAATTGCGCCCGAAGCAAAAGCTAAATTGCAACAATTTATATTAAGGTCTTTTGTAAAAACAATATCACAACAAGCTGATATTGTTTTTTCGTATGGAGGAAAAATTACAGACATTATTAAATCTATTGGCGTAAATCCAAAACATATTGTCGAAATTCCATCAGGAGTTGAGAAAGAATTTATTGGGAACTCAATTGCTTCCCATAATTTACCTTATCGCAAATTCGTTTTTTTAGGAAGAGCTGAACGCCGAAAAGGAATTATTGAATTGAATATAGTGTTACAGAAATTAATAGCTCAAAAGCAAAACTTCAAAACCGACAGCTATCGGTTTGAATTCATCGGACCTATCCCCGACTCTATGAAAATTAAACATGATTCAATAATATATCATGGAGAAATAAGAGACCCTCAAAAAATAAAAAGCTTATTGTCTCAAAATGATGTATTAGTTTGCCCTAGTTGGAGCGAAGGTTTCCCAAATGTAATTTTAGAAGCGATGGCAAGTGGCTTAGCTATTATAGCGACGAACGTGGGTGCTATTGCCGCTATGGTATGTGATAAAAATGGATGGTTAATTGAACCTGCTAATAAAGAGCAATTAGAAGCGGCTCTTATTGATGCTATTAACACAAAAGACTTAACTAGTAAAAAAGAAAAATCTTTACAATTAGTTCAAAGTACTTTTAACTGGGATATTATTGCTCAAAAAAATATAGAGGCGATTTCAATAAACAAGTAACAACTGTTATTAACTCTTGAAAAGGCAAATAAAATAGTTTTATATATTTGCCCATCAAAATTTAATACTATGTCTGCTCTTACTGCCACACAATTTAATTTCCCAAAACAAAAAAGCTTTTACAAAGGTAAAGTTAGAGATGTATACAACATCGATGATAAATACTTAGTAATGGTAGCAAGCGATCGTATCAGTGCGTTTGATGTGGTGTTACCAAAGGGTATTCCTTATAAAGGACAAGTCTTAAATCAAATTGCCTCAAAGTTTTTAGAAGCTACTAAAGATATTGTTCCTAATTGGGTATTAGAAGTTCCAGATCCTGTAGTTACTATTGGTCGTGTATGCGAGCCTTTTAAAGTAGAAATGGTTATTCGTGGTTATGTAGCTGGACATGCTGCTAGAACCTATAGTAGCGGCATTAGAACTTTATGTGGAGTTACACTGCCCGAAGGCTTAAAAGAAAACGATAAATTCCCTGAACCAATCATTACTCCTACTACCAAAGCTAGTGAAGGACACGATGAAGATATTAGCCGTGAAGAAATTTTAAAGCAAGGTATTGTAGAAGAAAAATATTATGTGCAATTAGAAGACTATACTCGCAAATTATATGCTCGCGGACAAGAAATTGCCAATAAAATGGGCTTAATTTTAGTGGATACGAAATATGAATTTGGGTTGTGTGATGGCAAAGTGTTTTTAATGGATGAAATTCATACGCCAGATTCTTCTCGTTATTTTTATTTAGAAGGCTACCAAGAGCGCCAAGATAAAGGGGAAGAGCAAAAGCAATTAAGTAAAGAGTTTGTTCGCCGTTGGTTAATCGAAAACGGTTTCCAGGGAAAAGACGGCCAAAAAGTACCTGAAATGAACGAGGCTTGGGTGAATGAAATTTCTGAAAGATATATCGAATTATATGAAAAAGTAAGCGGCGATAAGTTTATTAAACATCCAACCGATAACCTAAAAGAACGAGTTGAAAAGAACATTTTAGCAGCTTTACAGAAACTAGGTTAGAAACTTATAAAAAAACTTGTCACTTCGAGCGTAGTCGAGAAGCGTTCAAATATAATTCACATGTGTTCTCGACTCCGCTCGAACTGGCAAAGAGAGTTACCACCATTTTTTAAACAGTGCATAGGATATATGCGCTGTTTTTTTATTTTTACCACAAAATAAACAACAACATAATGTATCAAAAAATAAGCAACAACATTCTTGAAACTATTGGAAATACACCATTAGTAAAAATTAACTCTATTACTAAAGATTTGCCTTGCACGGTATTGGCAAAAGTTGAAACAACTAATCCTGGAAACTCTATTAAAGACCGTATGGCTCTAAAGATGATTGAAGATGCTGAGAAAGACGGACGTTTAAAACCAGGTGGAACTATTATTGAAGGAACTAGTGGTAATACAGGGATGGGTTTAGCTATTGCAGCTATTATTAAAGGTTACAAATGTATTTTCACAACAACCGATAAACAAAGTAAAGAAAAAGTAGATGCTTTACGTGCTTTTGGTGCAGAAGTAGTAGTTTGTCCTACAGATTTGGAACCAGAAGATCCAAAATCATACTATTCGGTATCATCACGTTTAGTGAAAGAAGTTCCTAATTCATGGAAACCAAATCAATACGACAATAAATCCAATTCTGTTGCTCACTACGAACAAACTGGTCCTGAAATTTGGGAACAAACCGAAGGTAAAATCACTCACTTAGTAGTTGGTGTTGGAACTGGTGGAACCATTAGTGGAACTGGGAAATACTTAAAAGAAAAAAATCCAAATATTAAAGTATTAGGTATTGATACTTACGGTTCTATTTTCAAAAAATTAAAAGAAACTGGAATCATCGATAAAAATGAAATTTACCCATACATTACTGAAGGTATTGGTGAAGATTTTTTACCTGAAAACGTTGACATTAATTTAATTGACCATTTTGAAAAAGTAACAGATAGAGATGCAGCTATCATGACTCGCCGTATTCCTCGCGAAGAAGGTATTTTTGCTGGTAACTCTGCTGGTTCTGCAATGGCTGGTTTAATGCAAATGAAAGATATGTTTAAACCTGGTGATGTAGTAGTTGTTATTTTTCATGACCATGGTACTCGATACCTTGGGAAAATGTTTAACGATGATTGGATGCGCGATAGAGGGTTCTTAGAAATAAAAAGACCAAAAGCAATTGATTTAATTTCTTCTCACAAAAATCAAAAATTATTAACCGTTGAAGCAAATGCCTCTGTTTCTGATGCGTTAAGCACTATGAATAAGTTCGGTATATCTCAAATTCCAGTAAAAGAAGGCAATCAATTTGTTGGCTCCTTAAATGATTCTTTCTTGTTTTCTAAATTAATTGAAGATAGTTCAATTAAAAACAAAACAGTAAAAGAGGTGATGCAAGCTCCATTTCCTTTTGTAAACGACCAAACCTTAATGGAAGATATTTCGAAATTGATTACTAAAGAAAATAATGCGGTTTTAATGACTGATTTAGCTGGTACAACTCATATTATTACGAAGCATGATTTAATTCAAGGCATTTCTCAAATGAGTAATTAACCACTTATCATTAGCTATATCAACTCACAAAAATTAACAGTTTAATTCAAATAAATAGTCTTAAACTTGTTATAACAAACATAATAATTATGAAAAAAATTACCATCCTTGCTTGTTTATTTTTTGCATTAACTACTCATGCTCAAAATAAGCGCCCTGATAATTGGTTTAACTTAGACGCTACCAAAGACAATGTTAATGGAGTGAGCACAGAAAAAACCTATGAGGAATTATTAAAAGGAAAAAAATCAACTACCATAATTGTTGGAGTTTTAGATAGTGGAGTTGATTACTTGCACGAAGATTTAAAAGATGTGATGTGGACTAACCCAGGAGAAATTGCTGGAAATGGAATTGATGATGACAAAAATGGCTATATCGACGACATTCATGGATGGAACTTTATGGGAAATAGCAAAGGAGAAAATGTTGCCAAAGATAATTTAGAATTGACTCGTGTTTATAAAACACTAAAAACTAAATATGATGGTAAAACTGAAAAAGATTTAAAATCAAAAGCAGAAAAAAAAGAATTTAAATATTGGCAAATTGTTAAAGCTGATTATGATAAAGAATTAGCGCAAGCAGAAGGACAAGCGAACCAATATAAATTCATTAGAGATGCGGTAGCTGGTATTGTAGAAAAAATTAAGAAAGAAAAAGGTGTATCTAAAGTAACTTTAGAAGACTTAAAAGCATTTGATGCAAAAGAGCAAAAAGACAAACAAGGAAAAATGATTGCTTTAGCTCAAGGCGCTTCAGGTATGAAAGTTGAAGATTTAATAGAGCAACTAAACGAAGCAATTTCTTCAATGGATGGCTCTCGATTAGATGTGAATGCTGACACTCGTGCAATTGTTGGAGATAACTACAGTGATATGACTGAAAAATATTACGGTAATGGAGATTGTAAAGGACCTGGAGCATTTCATGGCACCCACGTAGCTGGAATTATTGCGGCGACTCGTAAAAATGGAATTGGAATAGATGGTGTGGCTGATAATGTGAAAATTATGAGTGTACGATGTGTACCTGATGGTGATGAGCGTGATAAAGATATTGCTAATGCTATTCGTTATGCTGTTGACAATGGAGCTGTAATTTTAAACATGAGCTTCGGAAAAAAATATTCTCCAAATAAAAAAGTAGTAGATGACGCTGTTAAATATGCTGAAAGTAAGGGTGTATTATTGATTCATGCTGCTGGAAATGCCGCTGATGATATTGATGAAGTAGTTCATTATCCATGCAAAAAAATGGAGAACGGAAAAAATGCATCAAATTTTATGGATATTGGTGCATTAAGCTGGAAACCAGATGATGAAATTGCTGCTCCTTTTAGTAATTATGGTAAGAAAACGGTTGATTTATTTGCGCCAGGAGTTGATATTCATTCAACTGTTCCAGATAACAATCAATACAAAGATGCTAGTGGAACTAGTATGGCAGCACCAGTTGTTGCTGGTGTTGCAGCAGTTTTAAAATCATACTTCCCTTCCTTAACACCAAAACAAATCATTAAAATTTTAACAAAAACTTCCATCAAAACCTACAAAACAAAAAAAGTAATTAAGCCAGGTTCAAAAGATGAAATGATAGAATTTGGTGAATTATCAAAAACTGGTGGTATTGTTAACTTATATGAGGCAGTAAAAATGGCTCAAGGTATGGTGAAAACAAAAAACTAGAGTAAACAAAATAATAAAAAAAACACTGGCCAAAGTCAGTGTTTTTTTTATTTAAACTTTTTTGTAAAAACTCAGTTTACATGGTATCTTTACACCGTAATGTTACAAGGAAAACAACTTATATTAGCCACTAGACCTTTTGCCAAAGAAAACCGTGCAAAAAGTTGGCTTTATACTATTTCCACTTTACTTCTTTTAATTTCTGCTTTGTTTGGAACTGTTTTTAATTTTCATTGGAGTTTAAAATTAGCTTGTAGCATATTTGCAGGGTTAGTAATTGTTAGACTATTTGTCATTTATCACGATCATCAGCACAAAGCTATTTTGGATAAATCGCCATTAGCAACTTTTATTTTTACGCTTTTTGGATTTTATGTTCTAGCACCAACAGGAATTTGGAGCGCTAGTCACGATTACCATCATAAAAACAATTGCAAATTATTTAGCGCTAGTATTGGCTCTTATCCTATTTATACAAAACATAAATTTGATAGCTTAAGTGTTGGAGAAAAGCGTCACTACTTATTCATTCGTCATCCACTAACTATTTTATTTGGTTACATTTTTACTTTTATGTATGGCATGTGCATAAAGTCAATGATTAACCGTTTCAGCAAAAACATAGATTCTTTAATTGCTTTAATTGTTCATTTTGCTTATCAAATAGCTATATTTTATTTTTTAGGTTGGCAAACTTGGATTTTATTATGCGCTATTCCTCATTTTATTTCTGGTGCCATGGGTAGTTATTTGTTTTATGCGCAGCACAATTTCCCTTCTGTAACTTTTGTCGGAAATGAAGAATGGACATATGAAGGGGCGGCTTTAGATTCATCTAGCTTTATGAAATTAAATCCAATCATGCATTGGTTTACAGCAAATATTGGTTATCACCATATTCATCATATGAATTCGCGTATTCCATTTTATCGTCTGCCCGAAGTATGGGAAGCAATTCCAGAAATGCGCACTGCTAAAACAACCTCCTTAAAAATTAAGGATGTATGGGCATGCTTAAAATTAAAAGTATGGGATTTTGAAAAACAAAAAATGGTGGGAGTTTAATTAAATATAAAATTTAATCATAGGTTCCAGTTCGCTTATCAGTTTTAACGGTTCCTGTACTCTATGATTGATTTCAACTTCTAATTTACCATTTTTCAGTTTCAATAAATACATTTCATATTTCTCAAATAAAGAAACCCAATTAGGCACCTCGTTTAGAAGAATAACATTGGTTGAAAAATAATAAGGAGATGGAACCATCTTTTTAAGGTCCTTAGTCATAAACAATCGACCAATTTTTGATTCCTTCATTTTGATTGCATGATGTTTATTTAATCCAGAAACAATTAATTCCATTCCCTCATCAATAGATGAATCCTCTGGAATAAAAGCATTATTTCTTGTAATTGTATTTTTGTAGAATTTAAACTCAAATATTAAATGATATCTTTCATACTCAGCAGCGATTTCATAACCCCAGCTATTACAAAAGCCAAAGCATTCGCTATTTAAATCATTAAACATCAAACTAAGTTTCTCACAAAAAATTTGATTAGCCTTAAAATAAGAGGAAGTATTTACTTCGTATGATATCAATTAAAGAATATTAATGTTTTGCCAAAGGCTTATTAAACTCATCTTTAGTTAATAATAAATCATTAATTAACTTCATTACAAAATTTAATTGCTCTTCTTTATTTAAATCGGTATTATCCAAAACTACCGCGTCTTCAGCTTTAATTAAAGGATTTTCTTTTCGAGTAGTATCGTCATGATCACGTTTTTCTAAATTACGTCTCACATCTTCAAAACTATGATGTTCTCCCTTACTCATTAATTCATCTAAGCGTCGTTGAGTTCTCACATCATTATCAGCAGTCATAAATAATTTTAGTTCCGCATTTGGAAATACATGAGAACCAATATCTCTGCCATCCATAATCACACCTTTGTTTTTCCCCATCTCACGTTGCAAAATCACCATTTTCTCACGCACTTCTTTAATAGAACTAACAGCACTTACATTATTGGCCACTTGCATCGTACGAATCTCCTTTTCTACATGTTCTCCGTTTAAAAATACTTCGGATGTTTTAGTGACGGTATTATAAACAAATGAAACTTCAATCTCATTTAAACATTCAATTAATTTTGCCTTATCAACAACCGAATCTCTAATAATATCATTGCGTAAACAAAAAATAGTAACCGCACGATACATGGCACCAGTATCAATGTAGTTGTAGTTCAGTTTTTGAGCCAATGCTTTAGCTAGTGTACTTTTTCCGCACGAAGAATAACCATCTATGGCAACTGTAATCTTAGACATAATGAGATAAAGGTAAGGATTATTTGAAGATTAAAAAACACTATAATGCAAAGTAGATTATCTATTTAAATGACAAATCTCAAAAAACTGTGAATGGATACATAATAAAAAAATACAATACAAAAAAACAAACCTATTTACTAAATATAAATCTTTATTATAAAAAACTATCAAGGTATCACTCAACGACTGCTGTACTTGACAAGTTTTGTTTGGTTAATTAAGTACTATCAAACTTAATGATTATATAAAGTCAACTTTACGTGCAGGCTTTCCTTAATAATTATCTTGAAACTCTATTCATAAATAAATTAAATGACAGAAATATTTCTTTCGATTACTGCTGGATTGGTGCTATTCTTATTTGCAGTTACCAATTTATCAGAAACTTTAAAATCAGCTCTTGGCGAAAATGCTAATGTTTGGATTAAGAAATACACGTCCAATTCTTTTAGTAGTTTGTTAGTTGGCATATTAGTTACAACATTACTTGATTCATCATCTGCAGTAATAATAATTACAATAGTGCTCGTTAACTCACAAATATTAACTTTTAGGCAAGCAATGGGAATTGTTTTAGGAGCAAATATTGGAACAACAGTAAGTAGTCAAATAATTGCGATGGATGTAGGTAAATATTCTCCCATTTTTCTTCTTATAGGATTTGTACTGCTTTTTATAGCAAAAACTGAAAAGTTAAGTAACATCGGTAAAACTATTTTATTTTTTGGAGTTTTATTTTTTGGACTATTTACAATGGAAAATGCTGTAGAGCCACTCAAGGATGAAGCTTTTTTTACAGAGTGGATGAAAAAAACAGAAAATCCTTTAATTGGATCCATTGTGGGAGCCATTGTAACATTGATTATTCAATCTTCGTCGGCAACTGTTGGAATGGCTATTATTCTATCTAAAAAAGGATTGATTAGCTTGACAGGTGGCATAGCAGTTATGTTAGGCGCAGAATTGGGGACTTGCAGCGACACATTGCTAGCAACTATTAAAGGAAGTAGGCAGGCTCTAAAAACAGGTTTATTTCATGTCACATTTAATCTTCTTTCAATACTTTTAGGTCTCACTTTATTTTATCCATTTGTTGAATTAGTAAAAATAATTAGCTCAGGAGCTTCGATAGAGAGAACAATTGCAAATGCGCACATGATATTCAACATTGCTGGTGTTTTAATATTCATATGGACAATTCCTTTTTTTGAAAAAATATTAAATAAATTACTACCGGATAAAATTATAACTTAAAATACTTAAAATACACTAAGTCTCAATAGTTCAAATAAATTTTATCGTCACCGCTATTTTTAAGATATCATAAGTTACCTTTATATAAAAGACTTTTTGGGTTAGTTTTTCTTTATAGAGTCTCACATCAATATTTGTAATATTATTTACCGATCTCTCAATTCAAATCACCATTTTCTAAACACTTCTTTAATAGAACTAGGAGTGCCTTCTTGCAATTTGGTCATCATCACATTTGCAAACAAAGCCCTTACAAAAAGCAATTATTTTTACAATACAAATGCAAAGAAACAGTTATCTTTATTAAAATATATCAATAAAAAATTTTCTAATCACAGTAGCTTTAGCTCCAAAAAATATCAATAGGTCATTCAATGCTCAGTATAAAAAAACCATCAAACCTTCAGGGTAATTTTGATCGAAAAAAATACTTCGAAGGTTGGTTTCATAAAATCTACTCGGCTAAATACAATGCGTCATTTATTCTGATATATGGTTATGCCACAGGAAATTCAACCAACAAATTCGGATTTATTCAAGTACATATACCAAATCAACAACCGCTAGTCATGTATTTTAATAAAAATGAAATAATATGTGATTCCAATCAACATAGTGTTCAGATGGGAGAACACATTTTTACAACAAATAAAATTGATATCAATACCAAGGAAATTGGGATCCAGTTGCATTTAAACGATAACCAACCCATTAATACTTTTAAAAACTCTATGGGATATAATTATGTTATTCCGAACCTTCCATGTTATCATGCTATCTTAAACAAATCTCATAACGTTTCTGGAGAGATACGCGCAGGAGACACAAGCTTTGTTATGAACCAAGAAAAGGGCTATTTGGAAAAAAATTGGGGCACCTCTTTTCCTGATAATTACATTTGGCTTCATGCTGTTGATCCGACAAATGCAGACGTAAATTTGCTGTTCTCGCAAGCCGAAATAAAATGGATGGGGCGAACTTTTTTAAGACACCTTGGATACTTGAATTTTGAGAATGAGTGTATTGACTTCCGTCAACTTAAAAACGCTGTGGTTTCAAATTCATCTATAAGTCCTGTTAAGCAACTTATTCGTATTTCAAGCAAGTTAATTGAATTAGATATTTCAATCATCTTAGGTCAGCAATTGTTATTTAAAGGTCCAGAAGATGGTGCCTTGCGAAGAGATATTGTACACTTCACTGATGCATATATTGAGATTAAACTAAAACGAAACTCAGAAACAAAAAAATTTAGTTTGGTGGGTAATTTTGAAAATGTGAGGGTAACAAATGGATAAAAAAGATAACTTAAGAGTATAATTGAAATAAGACCATTTCAAGTAATAAATCAATAATAACTTATCGACATCTATGTAGAAAATAGAAAGAAAAATGCGATTCGCAAAATAACAATTTAATAGTTCAAGCAAAAAATTACAAAGCTGCAGCTCTTCTCAATCGATCATTTATTGCTAAACCTAATCCTGTTTCTGGTAATAATTCACAAATAATCACATCTACATCTGCCTCATCCAATTCTCTTAAAAACGAAAATAAGTTGACAGCTGCTTCTTGGTAGTTTTTTGAAGAAGATAAATTTTTAACTACCGTGTTTTCATTTAAAACTAAATCATTTCTAAAAACAATAGCTCCTATTTTTTTACCATCATGTGTGTTTTGTAATTCATTAATATCACCAATATAAACAGGCTTTTTGGGGGCATAATGGCTTTTTAATTGTCCAGGTGCTTTTGGATTACTCGATTGATTTAATTGAACAGATACTTTTCCTACAACAGCTTCTATATCATCAATTGATAAACCACCCAAACGATAGACAATGATTTCTCCGTTTTCTTCCCCTACAATGGTTGATTCTAATCCAACCTTACAGCTTCCTCCATCCAAAATATATGGAATTCTCATTCCTAATTGTTTCTCAACATGCTCTGCGGTTGTGGGACTGATATATCCAAAGGGATTAGCACTTGGAGCAGCTAATGGAAAATTTAACTGAGATAACAACTCAAGCGTTAATGGATGATTCGGAATACGCACACCTACCCTATCTAAACCAGACGTTACCAAACTAGGAATAATATCTTTTTTAGGAAGTAATAAGGTTAATGGTCCTGGCCAAAACGTTTGAGCTAATTTTAATAAAGCAGGATGAATATCTCTTACAAATTGATAAACCTCTTTTAACGAATATGTATGCACAATTAAAGGATCAAAGGTTGGACGTTCCTTAGCTTCAAATATTTTGGCTACAGCAATTGGATTTAAGGCACTAGCGGCCAAACCATAAACCGTTTCGGTTGGGATAGCTACTAATTGTTCTTTTTCCAAAAAATCTTTGGCTTTTGATATGTCTTTGCCTATTTCTGCCACTTGGCAAATATAGGTTTTTACCCTGTTTTATAACCGTAATTTTTGTATTTTTATAGCCTTTAAAATAGAACTCTTTTACAATGAAAATATCATACAATTGGTTAAAAACCTTAATACATACAGATTTAACTCCTGAGCAAATTGACGAACACCTAACTTCTTCTGGATTAGAAGTAGAAGGTATTGAAGCATTTGAAACAGTGAAAGGTGGCCTAAAAGGTATTGTAGTTGGTGAAGTAATTGAAAAAGAAAAGCACCCAGATGCTGATAAATTAAGCATTACCAAAGTAAATGTTGGTGCTGCCGAATTATTAAATATTGTGTGCGGCGCTCCAAATGTAGCTGCTGGTCAAAAAGTGTTAGTTGCTATGATTGGTGCTAAATTATACCCAACTACTGGCGAACCTTTTGAAATTAAAAAATCAAAAATACGTGGTGCTGCCAGTGAAGGAATGATTTGTGCGGAAGATGAAATTGGTTTAGGAAACAGTCATGATGGTATCATGATTTTACCAGACCATGCCGTTATTGGCACACCAGCGGCTGAGTTTTTTAAATTAGAAGAAGATTATGTGTTAGAAATTGGATTAACACCTAATCGTGCTGATGCCGCTTCTCACTTCGGAGTTGCTAGAGATTTAGCAGCTATTTTAAATTGCAAAAATAATACGAATACGTTTGAAGCAAAACTTCATAATATTTTTGAATTACCTGAAGCAAGTAACATTAATAAAGTTGATATTAGCATTGAAAACACTGATGCTTGCAAGCGATATAGCGGTTTAGTAATTTCAGGCATAACGGTAAAACCTTCTCCGGATTGGTTAAAAAATTATTTATTGGCAATTGGCTTACGCCCTATTAATAACATTGTAGATATCACCAACTTTGTATTGCATGATTTAGGGCAGCCTTTGCATGCTTTTGATTTAAATAAAATTACCGACAATAAAATCGTTGTTAAAACAGGATTAGAAGGCGCAAAATTTAAAACCTTAGATGGCACTGAACGTACTTTACTAGCTAATGATTTAATGATTTGTAATTCACATGAACCAATGTGTATGGCGGGTGTGTTTGGTGGTTTAGATAGTGGCGTGAGCAATGACACAACTGCTATCTTTTTAGAAGCAGCTTATTTCAATCCAGCATTCGTTCGTAAAACCAGTAAACAACATGGTTTAAAAACAGATAGTAGTTTCCGTTTTGAACGCGGTACCGATCCAGAAATGACTATTACGGCTTTAAAACGTGCGGCCGCTTTAATTTTCGAATGCGCCGGTGGTGTTTTAAGTATGGATATAGTAGATGTCTATCCTGAAAAATTAGAACCATTTCAAGTGGCTTTCTCTTACCACAACTGCCAATCCTTAATTGGAAAAGACATTGATAAAAATACCATTAAACACATCATCACCTCATTAGGTATTACGATTACTAAAGAAGGTAACGATGGATTATTATTATCGGTTCCTCAATACAAAACAGATGTTACTCGCGAAGCGGATGTGATTGAAGAAGTAATGCGTATTTACGGTTACAATAACGTTGAAGAAAGCACTCAAATTAAATTCTCGGCGAGTTATGCAGATAGAGAAAAAGTAACTGCTACTGATAATACTACCGCTAATTTATTAATTGGTTTTGGCTATAATGAAATGATGGGTTTGTCCTTAACTAAAGAATCTTACTATCCAGAAGGTACACCTTTAGTTAAAATTTTAAATCCTTTGAGTACCGATTTAAATGTGATGAGAAACACCATGTTATTTGGTGGGTTAGAATCGTTAGCATACAACATTAATCGTAAACAAACCGATTTAAAATTATTTGAGTTTGGAAAAACTTACGAAAAAATTGATTCAGACTTCAAATATGCAGAAACCAAACATTTAACTTTATTTGTTACTGGACGTAAATATCCTGAAAACCCTTACGGAGAAAATAATAAAGTGGATTTTGCTTTCTTAAAAGCGAGCGTAGAATCTATTTTAAATAAACTATCTATTAAATTTAAAATCAGTGAGTTAAACGACGGTAATTTTAGTTACGGTTTATCTTATGCTCAGAAAAATAAGCACCTAGTAAGCTTTGGTTTAGTAGATAAATCTATTTGCAAAAAGTTAGATGTAAACACAGACGTGTTTTATGCCGATTTTAATTGGGATAATGTATTGTCATTAGTTGGTAAAACAAAACTAGAGTTTATGGAGATTCCTAAATTTCCTGCTGTACGTCGCGATTTAGCTTTATTGTTGGATAAAAAAGTAACTTACAAAGAATTAGAAGAATTAGCATTTAATGCTGAACGTAAGCTTTTAAAAGGTGTTAACTTATTTGATATTTACGAAGGCGATAAATTAGAAGCAGGTAAAAAATCGTATGCCGTAAGTTTTATGTTGCAAGATGAGGAAGCAACTCTTAACGACAAGCAAATTGATAACGTAATGCAAAAACTAATTAAAACTTATACAGAAAAATTAGGAGCAGTTTTACGTTAAATCATGCCACTTATCATTTAAACATTGCCAGTTATTAATTTGTTATATATAATATAACCAATTTGATTACTTTTAATTATGCTAAAAAGATACATCATATTTATCATGGTGACATTAACACTGTTAAGTTCGCCATTTGCTTTTGGACAAATACCAAGGGCAGCAAAACCTGCGGCAAAAACTTCTACAATCACAACAAAGAAATTAGAAAAAGAAAAGCCTTATACAAGATGGAGCTTAAAAGCTGGTGGTAATATTAGTGTCATTTATTTAGCTAGAAACATAAAAGAAAAAAACAATGAGCCTGGTTATTGTGGAGGCTTGACATATGAAGTTAATAATTTCGTGCGTGTTTCATGTTTATATACTCGTTTTAAACCTATTAATATCGAACCTACATGGTTAGATATAAAAGCTAATACTTATGAAAGTAACATGGAGCTTTTAGCGAGATTTCCAAATCAAAAAACTTTACTTTATCCTTTTGTGGGATTAAGCTTTAACACATACACTGGATTTTTTACAGGCGAATCGGATTATTTAAATCTTAGAGAGTATTATCCAATAAACAGTATTGTAAAAAATGAATGGATCGGATTAAATTTTGGAACGGGCATTGAACATACCTTTGGAATTTTTGGTTTATTTTTAGATTACCGCATGCGTGTTGGTAGGCAAGAAAAGGCTTTTAACATCATGGATGTTTGCTATACAGGCGGTGTAAAAGTTAGATTTCCTTACGGAAAAATCGCAAAAAGATTATCTCCAGCAAGCAGCCGACAAAGGTTTATGTGGTTTTAAAATAATTGCAGTAATAAAAAATAAAATCTATTCTTTTATAAACTTACTATTAATATCGCCTTCATTAATTTTAATTGAAATAATATAAACTCCAGCGGATAGTTCATTTAAAAAAATGTTATACTGATTCGTGCTATTTTCAACAAAATCAACTTTCATCGTTTTACCTAAAACATTAGAAATTTCAACAGTTTGTGGTTTCTGATTTAAAGAAAAACTAAGGTGTTGATTTGCTGGATTCGGAAACAATTTAAAATTTGTAGATTTCTCTAACTCAGAAATGCCTACGTTGGATCCATTAATTAAATTATGAGCAGCACAAACATTTGGTATACCCCAACCATAATCATTATCAGGATTGGCTGATTTTGAAGCAGTTGCTTTTAAGGCCTGCAAAATTTCCATATTCGTTTTAGTAGGATTAGCCTGCCATAAACATGCTACTGCACCAGCCAAAATTGGCGTTGCATAAGAGGTTCCATTTCCAGCTCCAAAATTAAAACCAGGACTACATACATAAGAGCCTTCGCCCATAGAACTTAAATCAGGCTTAATACGGCCGTCAGCGGTTGGACCAACTGAACTAAAACTTGAATGTATTCCTCCACCATTAACAGAACCTACTGAACAAATACTATCGGC
>Ga0315900_10003120_pt1 | contig 24522 bp, 20 predicted proteins | sample LakEriMetagenome_FD_203521 | JGI IMG/M metagenome (GOLD analysis project Ga0315900, IMG submission 203521) | Freshwater fungal communities from buoy surface, Lake Erie, Ohio, United States - Buoy 12 MA114 | ecosystem: Environmental > Aquatic > Freshwater > Lake > Lake biofilm | place: USA: Lake... | reverse complement strand
ATGCGCTTCGCGTCGAGCGCCTCCAGCGCGCCCTTGAGGGTGAGATCCGTCGCGCGCATCACTCGACCACCTTCGGCACGCCGAAATACTGCCCCTGCCGGTCCGGCGCATTGGCCAGCACCGCATCCGCCTGGCCGCCATCGGTCACGGCATCGGCGCGGAGCGGCGCGGAGACCAGCGCGGTGGCGCTGCCACCGGCCATGGGCTCGACGCCGTCGGTGTCCACGGCCTGCAATTGCTCGATCCAGCCCAGGATGCCGTTGATCTCGGTCTGCGCCTGGGCGACCTCATGCTCCTCCAGACGGAGGCGCGCGAGGGCGGCGATGCGCCTTATGGTCGCGGTATCGAGGGACATGGACGAACAGAGATCCTTGAAAAGCCTGGATTTGCGGGAATGGCGGGCGCGGACCATAACGGCGCCCATGCCGATCTTCAACATGCGCGACCTGCGCGCCGCCTTGCCGCGCCATGCGCGCCTCATTGGCCTCGACCCCGGGTCGAAGCTGGTGGGGGTGGCGCTGAGCGATGTGTCCTTGATGCTGGCCTCGCCCTATGGGGCGCTGCCGCGCGGCAAGCTGGGCAAGTTGGCGGCCGAGATCACGGCGATCGCGGCGAAGGAGGGCGCGGGCGGGCTGGTGATGGGGCTGCCGCTCTCCATGGATGGCAGCTTCGGCCCCGCCGCCCAGGCCGCCAAGGATTTCGGGCGCGCGCTGTCGGAGGCCACTGGCCTGCCCATCGCCTTTTGGGATGAGCGGCTCTCCTCGGCCGCGGTCAACCGCGCGATGATCGAGGCCGATGTGACGCGCGCCAGACGGGCCAAGGCCGTGGATGCCGCGGCGGCCGCCTACATGCTCCAGGCCGCCCTGGATGCCAGCCGCGCGCCCGGCTAAGTTCCCGCCGCAGATCAGCCGAGTCCCCCGATGTTCCCCTTCCCGCACCGTCATTTGCTGGCCATCGAGGGGCTCGAGCCGCCCTATATCGCGGATCTGCTCGACCTGGCCGAGAACTACGCCCTGCTCAACCGCCAGGGGAAAACCCAGCGCGACCTGCTCAAGGGCCGCACGCTGATCAACCTGTTCTTCGAGGACAGCACCCGCACCCGCACCAGCTTCGAGCTCGCTGGCAAGCGGCTGGGTGCGGACATCGTGAACATGAGCGTCTCCACCAGCTCGGTGAACAAGGGCGAGACGCTGCTGGACACCGCCAGCACGCTCAACGCCATGCACACCGACCTGCTGGTGATCCGCCACGGCCAGTCCGGCGCGCCGGCGCTGTTGAGCCAGAAGGTGGATGCGGCGGTGATCAATGCCGGCGACGGCACGCATGAGCACCCGACCCAGGCGCTGCTCGATGCCCTGACCATCCGCCGCCACAAGGGACGGCTTGAGGGCCTCACGGTGGCGATCTGCGGCGATGTGCTGCATTCGCGCGTGGCGCGCAGCAACATGCACCTGCTGCTCGCGATGAATTCGCGCGTGCGCATCGTGGGCCCGCCGACGCTGATCCCGGCGGAGGCGGCGCGGCTCGGCGTGGAGGTCTTCCACGACATGAAGCGCGGCCTGGCCGACGCCGATGTCGTGATGATGCTGCGCCTGCAGAAGGAACGCATGACCGGCGGGCTGGTGCCCTCGGCGCGCGAATTCTTCCGCTTCTACGGGCTGGATGCCGAGAAGCTGGCCTATGCCAAGCCCGACGCCATCGTCATGCATCCGGGCCCGATGAATCGCGGCGTGGAGATCGACAGCGCCATCGCCGACGACCCCGCGCGGAGCGTCATCGGCGAGCAGGTGGAGATGGGCGTGGCCGTGCGGATGGCGGTGCTCGACGTGCTGTCCCGCAAGCTGCCGCGCAACCGGTAGAGCACGATCCGTCCTCTCGGACGGATCTCGTGCTCTATAACGTATTGTTTCTAGAGCAAGAAATCCGATCTGACGTCGCGGCAGCGCCGCGACCAGTCAGATCGGATATTGCTCTAATCGGGTAGCGCCACCCACCCCTCGCCCGGATCGAAGGCGGTGATGCCGCGCGCGATCCGCGTCGTCTGCGGGCCGAGATCGCGCTGCCAGACCACGCCGTCATGGCTGATCATGAAGCTCATGATCCCCGAATTGCCGTATTGCGCCGGCGTCGCCAGCACCGCGAAGCCGCCGATCATGCGGCCATTCACGAGGAAGGACCGCGCGCCGCCCGGCGCGGCCGGCCCCTGTTCCTCCAGCATGCGGAAGATGTAGCCGTGCACCGGCGTCGGTGTGCCATCGGCGGCGCGCGCATAGCCGCCCGCGCTAGCCGCGGCGACGATGGGGCCGAGCGGACTCGGCGCCTCGCCCTCGGCGGTCGGCCAGAACAGCCCATCGCGCTGCCCGGCGGAGGAGAAGAAGCGCCGTGCATAGGCGCGGAAGGGGCCCTGGCGGCCGGCGGTGCGCGCGTATTCGACCTGCGCATCGGCCACGGCGCGCAGCGTCTCGATGGTGTCGAGTTCGTTGCGGCCGATCCGGCGGTCCACGATTTCCTGCCCGCCGAGCCTGGCGTCGAAGCGCCAGGTGGAGCCTCGCTGCACCATCGGGATGGCGAAGGGCCATTCATCCTCGCCGATCTGCAACACGGCGCGGTCGGGTGCGGGACGCACAATGGCGTGCTTCGTGGCATAGGAAGCGGCAAAGCTATCCCGCGCCGCGCGGTCCGCCACCGGATCGCCGGAGCGGATCAGCCGGCGGCTCGCCTCGCCGAGGATGCGCAGTAACCGGCGCTCATCATGCGCGGCGATGGCGGCGGCCAGTGCGGCGAAGCCCTCCTCCGCCGAGCGGAAATTCTGCGGCGGCGCGGGCGGGCGTGGCGCCTCGGCCGCTGGGGGCGCAGTCACCGGCGCGTCGGGCGCGGGTTGCGCGTGAACGATGGGGCTGGCCAGCAGCACGGCGAGGCCGGCGATGGCGCGGAGGTTGTGCATGGACATGATCCTTCTCACCGCCCGCCGCGACCGCCGCCGCCGCCGCCGCCGCCGCCACGAGCACCACCCCCGCCACCTTGCGGTCGGGCGGAAGCCTGGGCGCGCGCGGCGGGCTGGGCCTGCCGGCTGGCCGCGCCGCGTTCCGAGGCGGCGCGCACGTCGCGGCCCTGTCCTTGGCCCTGCAATGCTTGCGGCGCGGGGCGCGCTGCGGGAGCGGCGGCAGGGCGCTGGGCCGCGCTGGCATTCGGGCGATCCGCGCCACCGGGACGATCGCCGCCTGCCGGACGCTGCGCCCCCTGATTGGGCCGATCGGCGGTGGCGGGGCGCTGGCCCGCATTGGGCCGATCCCCGCCCTCGGGGCGCTGCGCCCCGGCGTTCGGCCGATCACCAGCCGCCGGGCGTTGTGCCCCGGCATTCGGCCGGTCGTTGCCACCGGGACGTTGTGCGCCGGCATTGGGCCTCGCCTGGTCGCGTGCGGCCAGATTGCCGCCATCGGGCCGCCTGGCCTCTTCCGCCCGTCCCCGGAACTGCTCGCGGCTCTCCGCCCGGTTGCCGGGCGCATTGGCACCGCGATAGCGGTTGTTCACCTCATTGTTGCGATAGGCGACGCCGCCGCGATGCGATGAATCATGCTGCCAAGTGTTGTTGGATATCTGGGCGCGGTTCACGTTGATGTTGTTGTAACGGTTCACGTTGACGTCGACATTGCCGCGCCCCCAATTGGGCGATCCCCAGCCCCAGAGCGAGCCCACGATCGCCGCCCCGGTGGCGAAGGCCATGCCGGTCAGCAGCGCATTGCCGATGCCGTAGCTCGGCGGCGGCGGGTAGTAGGTCGGCGGATAGGAGGGGTAGGGCCAGGTGCCGTAGACCACGGTCGGGTTGTAGGCCGGCACATAGACCACGGTCGGGTTCGTCGGCGCGATGGTGATCACCTGCGGCGGCGGCGCGACCACGACCGTCGCGGCGGCAACGCTGGGCGCCACGCTGCCGGCAGCGGCGACGGTGACCGTCTGCTGCGGGCCGCTCTGCAACTGGCCGGCGGCCTGGGCGCGGCCGCGCAGCACCTGCACCGTGTTCAGCACGTCGGTCTGCTGCGCCAGCACGGCGTCGCCCACCTGCTGCGTCCAGTCGAGTTGCTCATTCATCATGCGCAACACGTCAGGGAAGGGCAGCAGCGACTTCACCGAAGGGTCCCAGGGCTGGGATTGCAGGGCGGTCGCCAGCGCCTCGCCCTGCAGCTGCGCATTCTCGCCCTGCCGCAACCACCGCTCCGCCTGGACGATTTCCAGCGGGTAGGTCGCGGCCATCAGCATCTGCATCAGCAGATCATCCGGGTAGAGCGCGATGGGGGCGAGCAGTTGCTCCAGCTGCGGCTGGGTCAGCGGCGCGTCGTCGTTGGCCTGCTGCACCGCTTGCGGCGTGGCCTGGGGTACCTGCTGCGCCAGGGAAACCTGCGGCAGGCCGAGGCCCGAGACACCGACGCTCCCGGCCAGCAGCAACAGCGCAAGGCGCCGCCATCCGGCGGGCCGCTCCAGGACAGCGCGTGGAGTCCGGGGCATCTGGCCCTCCCTCATTTCTTCGGTTGACGATAGACCCTCCCGGGCGGGAGGCAATGCCCCCTCAATCGGCGGTCGCGCCGCTGGCGCGCACCACCGGCACCCATTCGGCGAGTTCGCGCCGCAGGAAGGCGGCGAATTCGGCCGGGCTGCCTTCCAGGATCGGCGGCAGATCCTGCTCGACCAGGCGCGCGCGCGTCGCGGGTTCCAGCAGCGCGCCGCGCACAGCCTCATTCATCCGCGCGACGATGGCGGGCGGCGTGCCGGCGGGGGCGAAGAGCCCGAACCAGGAATAGGCCTTGTAGTTCGGCAGCCCGGCCTCGGCCGCGGTGGGGACATCGGGCATGAGGGGCGAGCGCGCGGCGGTGGCCACCGCGAGGCAGCGCAGCCGGCCACTCGCGTGATGGGGGGCGATCAGCGCCGGCGTGTCGAAGCAGATCGCCACCTGCCCGGCCAGCATGTCCGCCAGCATGGGCGCGCTGCCGCGATAGGGCACATGCGTCGCCTCCGCCCCGATGGCGTTGAGGAAGGCGACCGCGCCGATATGCGCCGAGCCCCCGGCCCCGCCCGTGCCATAGGCGTAGCGCCCGGGATTGGCCTTGAGCAGCGCGACCAGCCCGGCCAGGTCTGTCACGCCCAGCGAGGGGTGGATGGTGATGCAGATCGGCACCAGCACCGTGGGCGCGACGGCGACGAAATCACGCTCCGGGTCATAGGGCAGGCGCGGGCCGTAGAGCCCGACCGCGAGCACATGGGTCGAGATCGTGCCCATCAGGAAGGTGCTGCCGTCGGGTGCGGCCTTGGCGACACTGTCCGAGCCGATGGTCCCGCCCGCACCGCCGCGATTCTCGATCACCACGGGCTGGCCCAGGATCTGCTGGATCCGCGGTGCCAGCATCCGCGTGGAGACATCGGTGCTGCCCCCGGCGGCGAAGGGCACGACGATGCGCACGGGCCTGGTGGGCCAAGGCGCTTGCGCCCGCGCTCCGAACGGCAACAGGGCGGCGGGCAGCGTGAGCAGGGAACGGCGGAACATCGGGCAGACCTCGCGCGGGAAGGATGGGAGCTTACGCCCCTCGCCGGGCCGCGCCATGCCTGCGCCAGCGGTGGCGGGACTCGCGGCGCGGGCTATAAGAGGGGCAATGAGCGCGACCCTGATCCTCAATGCCCGCCTGATCGACCCTGCCAGCGGCCTCGACGCGCCGGGGGCGCTGCTGCTGCGCGATGGCGTGATCCTCGACCACGGCGCCAATCTTGGCCGGCCGGATGGCGCAACCGTGGTGGATGCCGCCGGGGCCGTTCTGGCGCCCGGGCTGGTGGATCTGCGCGCCTCCCTCGGTGAGCCCGGCTTCGAACACCGCGAGACGGTGGCTTCCGCCGCGCAGGCCGCCGCCGCTGGGGGCATCACCACGCTCTGCGCCCTGCCCGACACCGACCCGCCGATCGACGACGCCGCCCTGGTGCAGTTCCTGATCCGGCGCGGCGAGATCACCGGCAGCCTCACCATCCTGCCCTATGGCGCCGCCACCGCCGGCTGCGCGGGCAAGGACCTTGCCGAGTTCGGCCTGTTGCAGGAGGCCGGCGCCATCGCCTTCACCGATGGCAGGCGCGCCATCGCGAGTGCCAAGCTGATGCGCCTGGCCCTTTCCTATGCCCGCGCCTTCGGCAGCTTCATCGTGCAGCATCCGGAAGACCCCTCCCTCGCCGCCAATGGTGCGGCGACCGAGGGCGAGCGCGCGACGCGCATGGGCCTGCCCGGCATTCCGCCCGCCGCCGAATCGATGATGGTGGCGCGCGACATCGCGCTCGCACGCCTCACCGGCGGGCATGTGCATTTCGCCCATGTCAGCACCGGCGCGGCGCTCGACCTCATCCGCGCCGCCAAGGCCGAGGGGCTCCGCGTCACCTGCGATACCGCGCCGCCCTATTTCGACCTGAACGAGACGGCGATCGGCGAATACCGCACCTATGCCAAGCTCTCGCCGCCCTTGCGCGCGGAAGCCGATCGGCTGGCAGTAGTGGCGGGCCTTGCCGATGGCACGATCGATGCCATTGCGTCGGACCACCAGCCGCATGACGCCGATGACAAGCGCCTGCCCTTCGCTCAGGCCGAGCCGGGTGGGGCCGGCCTCGCCACGCTGCTCGCCGTCACACTTGCCCGGGTGCATGCGGGCGATCTTTCGCTGATGCAGGCCCTGGCGCTGCTGACCGCGCGCCCCGCCGCGTTGCTGGGTCTCAAGGTTGGCACGCTCGCCAAGGGCAGCTCAGCGGACCTCGTGCTGTTCGACCTTGAGCGCGGCTGGCAGGTGCATTCCGGCAAATTGCCCGGCAAGGCGCAGAACACGCCCTTCGATGGCCGGGCACTGGAGGGCCGCGTGATCGGCACCTGGAAGGCCGGCCGGCGGGTGTTCGGCGCATGAGCCTGATCCTCGCCGCCCTGCTCGGCTACGGGCTCGGCTCGGTGCCCTATGGGCTGCTGCTGACGCGCGCGGCCGGCCTGGGCGATATCCGCGCCATCGGCTCGGGCAATATCGGCGCGACCAATGTGCTGCGCACCGGCAACAAGGCGCTGGCAGCCGCCACGCTGGCTCTGGATGCCGCGAAGGGCGCGGTGGCGCTGCTGATCGCCCAGAGCCTGTGGGGCGAGAATGCCGGGCTGGTCGCCGGCGTCGCCGCCATGGCCGGGCACGCCTTCCCCGTCTGGCTCGGCTTCAAGGGCGGCAAGGGCGTGGCCACCGGCGCGGGGGTGATGTTCGCCGCCGCCTGGTGGCTGGGCGTGGCGGTGCTGGCGGTCTGGCTGGCCACGGCCTTCCTCACGCGCATTTCCTCGGCCAGCGCGCTGGCGGGCTGCGCGGTGGCGCCGATCCTCGCGCTGATCTTCGGGCCCTGGGAGCTTGCCCTGGCGGCCTTCGTGCTGGCGGGGCTCATCACCTGGCGGCACCGGCCGAATATCGAGCGGCTGCTCGCCGGCACCGAGCCGAAGATCGGGCGCAAGGCCTGACATGTCACTGGCCCGGCTCCGCCTGGCCCGGACAGAGGGCGTCGGCCCCAGCGGCTACCAGCGGCTGATCCAGCGGCATGGCAGCGCCGAGGCGGCGCTAGCGGCTCTGCCCGGAATCGCCTCGCGCAGCGGCCGCGTGCTGACCCCCGCCACGACCGGCGAGGTCGAGCGCGAGATGGCGGCGCTGGCCATGCTGGGCGGGCGCTTCCTCTTCCTCGATGACCCGGACTATCCGCCGCTGCTCACCCAGCTCACGGACCCGCCGCCGGTGCTCGCGGTGCTGGGCGCGGTGGAGGTGCTGAAGCGCCGGCAGGTCGGCGTGGTGGGGGCGCGCGCGGCCTCGGCCAGCGGGCTGCGCATCGCGGAGGATCTCGCGGCGGGGCTGACCATGGCGGGAATCGTCGTGACCTCCGGCTTCGCGCGGGGCATCGACACGGCGGCGCATCAGGGCGCGCTCAACGCGCATGGACGGACCATCGCGGTCTTCGCCGGCGGGCTCGACCTGCCCTACCCGGCCGAGAACGCCGCGCTGATGGCGCGCATCGTGGCCGAGGGCGGGGCGGTGATCGCCGAAGCCCCGCTCGGCACCGCGCCCCAGGCGCGGCACTTCCCGCGCCGCAACCGGATCGTGGCCGGGCTGGTGCTGGGCCTCGTGGTGGTGGAGGCCGCGCTCCGCTCAGGCAGCCTCATCACGGCGCGGCTCGCGCTGGAGGCCTCCCGGGAGATTTTCGCCGTGCCCGGCAGCCCGCGGGACCCGCGCGCGGCGGGCTCGAACGACCTGATCCGGCAGGGTGCCCATATCACCGAGACGGCCGAGGATATCCTCGCCCACCTGCCCGCGACCCCGCGCGAAGCCCCCCTGTTTCGGCTCCGCTATGAGGCTGATCCGCCGGAAGATGCACAATCCGAGGTTGAATCGCCCCCGGGCGACCAGGGCAAAGTGCTTGAAATGATTGGCACCACCCCGGTAGCGGTTGACGACCTCGCCCGGCGCTGCCAGCTATCGACGCCAACCGTGCAGGCGATCCTGCTGGACCTGGAGATGTCCGGTCTGGTGGAGAGCCTGCCCGGAAACCGGGTGGCACGGTCGGCGGGCTGAGCCGCCTTCGGCGCCCTCCCGCAGCAAATTGGCGAAAAAATGCCCGATGTCGTCGTGGTCGAGAGCCCGGCCAAGGCCAAGACCATCAACAAGTATCTGGGTGGGGACTTCACCGTCCTCGCCTCCTTCGGCCATGTGCGCGACCTGCCGCCCAAGGACGGGTCCGTCCGGCCGGAGGAAGACTTCGCCATGGATTGGGAGGCCGATGAGCGTGGCGATCGCCAGGTCGGCGCCATCGCCAAGGCGCTGAAGGGGGCGAAGCGCCTGTTCCTCGCCACCGACCCGGATCGCGAGGGTGAGGCGATTTCCTGGCATGTGCAGGACATGCTGGCCCGGCGCGGCGCGCTGAAGGGCGTGCAGGTCAACCGCATCACCTTCAACGAGATCACCAAGCGCGCCGTGCAATACGCGGTGGCGCATCCGCGCGCGCTCGATGTGCCGCTGATCGACGCCTATCTCGCGCGCCGGGCGCTGGACTACCTGGTGGGCTTCAACCTCTCGCCCGTGCTCTGGCGCAAGCTGCCGGGCAGCCGCAGCGCGGGCCGGGTGCAGTCGGTCGCACTCCGCCTGATCTGCGAGCGGGAATCCGAGATCGAGGCCTTCCGGGCACGCGAGTACTGGACCGTGGAGGCGCGCTTCGCGACCCCGGCCGGCGCGCTGTTCGGGGCGCGGCTGACGCATCTGGACGGCAAGAAACTCGACCAGTTCGACCTGCCGGACGAGGCCAGCGCGATGCGCGCCAAGGCCGCCGTGGAGGCCGGGCAGTTCAGCGTCGCCAGCGTGGAGAAGAAGCGCAGCAAGCGGAACCCGCCGCCGCCCTTCACGACTTCGACGCTGCAGATGGAGGCCTCGCGCAAGCTCGGTATGGGCGCGCAGGCGGCGATGCGCGTGGCGCAGCAGCTCTATGAGGGCGTGGAGATCGGCGGCGAGACCGTCGGCCTCATCACCTATATGCGTACCGATGGCGTGCAGATGGCGCGCGAGGCGATCTTCGCCATCCGCGACCATGTGAAGGAGAGTTTCGGGCCGGACTATCTGCCCGGCGCGCCGCGCGAATACTCCTCCAAGGCGAAGAACGCGCAGGAAGCGCATGAGGCCATCCGCCCAACCGACGTGACCCGCACGCCCGAGCAGGTCGCCCGCTTCGTCGATGAGCGCCAGCGCAAGCTCTATGAGCTGGTCTGGAAGCGCGCCGTTGCCAGCCAGATGCAATCCGCCGAGATCGACCAGACGGCGGTCGAGATCGTGGAGCCCAGCGGCAAGACGAAGCTGCGTGCCAATGGCTCGGTCATCGCCTTCGACGGCTTCCTGCGCCTCTATCGCGAGGATGAGGATGACCGCGCCGCCGATGCGCGTGCCGGCATCGTCACCCCGGGTGCGGCCGAGGATGATGACAGCCGCACCTTGCCCCCGATGCGCGAGCGCGATGCGCTGAAGCGCAACGGCGCGGTCGCGGCCAGCCAGCACTTCACCCAGCCGCCGCCACGCTTCTCGGAAGCCACACTGGTGAAGCGGCTGGAGGAGCTCGGCATCGGCCGGCCCTCCACCTATGCCTCGATCCTGCAGGTGCTGCAGGACCGCGAGTATGTGAAGCTCGACAAGCGGCGCTTCGTACCGGAGGATCGCGGGCGGCTCGTCACCGCCTTCCTCATGGCCTTCTTCGAGCGCTATGTGGACACCGGCTTCACCGCCGGGATGGAAGAGAAGCTCGACGACATCTCCGGCGGCACCGCCGATTGGCGCGCCGTGATGCGCGCCTTCTGGGAAGAATTTTCCCGCGCGATCGCCGCGACCAAGGACCTCAAGATCAGTGACGTGATCGATCGGCTCGATGCAGATCTGGGGCCGCATTTCTTTCCGGAGAAGGAAGGTGCCGGCGATGCGCGGGTCTGCCCCTCCTGCTCCAATGGTCGCCTCGGCCTGCGGCTGGGCCGCACGGGGGCCTTCATCGGTTGCTCGAACTATCCGGAATGCCGCTACACAAGGCCCCTGATCGCACCCGGTGCCGATGGCGAGGCGGGCAGCACCCTCTCCGACGGGCCGCGCGAATTGGGTGTGGATCCTGTCACCGGCCAGAACGTGACGGTGCGGCGCGGGCCCTATGGCGTCTATGTGCAGCAGGGCGAGGCCGGCACGGACGACAAGGGCAAACCGACGAAACCCCGCCGCGCCAGCCTGACGCGCGACATGAATGCGGACACGCTGACGCTCGAGAGCGCGCTCGCGCTGCTCTCGCTGCCGCGCGTCATCGGGCGCGATCCCGAAACGGGCGAGGAGATCACCGCCGGCATCGGCCGCTTCGGCCCCTATGTGCGGCTCGGCAGCATCTACCAGTCGCTCGAGCCGGGCGATGAGGTGCTGGCACTCGGCATGAACCGCGCCATGGAGCTGCTCGCCAAGGCGCGCGCCAAGGTGCGGCTGCTGGGCACACATCCGAAGGACGGTGCGCCGGTGGAGATCCGCAAGGGGCGCTTCGGCCCCTACGCCATGCACGGCAAGACCATCGCCAACCTCCCGCGCGGGATGGAGATGGAGGAGGCCACGCTGGAAGAGGCGGTGAAGCTGCTGGCCGAGAAGGGCAAGGAACTGCCGCCGCGTAACGGCGCCAAGGGCAAGAAGGCGCCCGCGAAGAAGGCCGCCGCCGCCAAGCCGGCTGCGGAGGCCGCGCCCGCGGTGAAGAAAGCGCCGGTAAAGAAGGCCGCCGCCAAGAAGCCCGCGGCCAAGAAGCCGGCCGCGAAGAAGGCCCCGGCAAAGAAGCCCGCCGCCAAGAAGGCGGGCTGAGATGGTCCGGCGCGGCCCGCCACCCAAGGGCAAGCCCGCGTCGAAGGCCAAGCTCCCCCGTCGCAAGCCGCCGGTAGCAGCGGCAGCGCCGCTGCCATCGCGGGCGGAACTGCGGGCCTTCCTTCAAGCCGCGCCCGGCCGTGTCGGCAAATCCGACATCGCCCGGCATTTCGGCCTGACCACCGAGCAACGCCCCGCGCTGCGCGAATTGCTGCGCAGCCTGAAGGAGAGCGGCCAGGCTGCCCCCGCCGGCCGCAAGGGCATCGCCGCCCCCGACCGCCTGCCTGACATGAGTGTGGTGGAGGTGATCGGCACCGACCCGGATGGCGACCCCATCGCGCGGCCGGTCCAGTGGGACTCTGCCAACGGCCCGCCGCCCGTGGTCTACATGGCGCGCGAGCCCAAGGGCCAGCCGGCGCTGGCGCCGAAGGAGCGCGTGCTGGCGCGGCTGAAATTCCTCGGCGCCAACAAGTATGAAGGACGCACCTTCAAGCGCATCGCTGCCGCCGCCACCACGCGCATCCTCGGCGTCTATGAGGAAGGCCACATCATCCCCACCGACCGCCGCCAGCGCGGTGAGTGGCATGTGCCGAGCGAACACCTGAACGGCGCCAAGCCGGGCGACATCGTGCTCGCCGAACCGCTCCCCAGCACCCGCCATTTCGGCGCCCGCCCGGCGCGGATCGTCGAGGTGCTCGGCCGGATGGGCGAGCCCAAGAGCGTCTCCCTGGTCTGCATCCACGCCCATGGCATCCCCGATGTCTTCCCCGCCGAGGCGCTCGCCGAGGCCGAGCGCGCCAAGGGCGTGACCAAGCGCGGGCGCGAGGATCTGCGCGCCGTCCCACTCATCACCATCGATGGCGAGGATGCGCGCGATTTCGACGACGCCGTCTGGGCGGAACCGGATGGCACGGGTTGGCGCTGCCTGGTCGCCATCGCCGACGTCGCCCATTACGTGAAGCCCGACAGCGCTCTGGACCGCGAGGCCTGGGCGCGCGGCAACAGCGTGTATTTCCCGGATCGCGTCGTGCCGATGCTGCCCGAGGCCCTGTCCAATGGCTGGTGCTCGCTGCGCCCGGCGGAGGATCGCGGCTGCCTCTTCGTCGAGATGCGCATCGATGCCGGCGGCGGGCTCATCGGCCATCGTTTCGGGCGCGGCATCATGCGCTCCGCCGCGCGGTGCACCTATGAGCAGGTGCAGGCGGCGCGCGATGGCGGCCCGCTGCCCGAGGGCGTGCCGGAAGAGCTGATCGGCCATCTCTACGGCGCCTTCCACGCCTTCCTGAAGGACCGCGCCCGGCGCGGCACGCTGGAACTCGATCTGCCGGAGCGCCGCGTGCTGCTCTCGCCGGAGGGCAAGGTGCTGGGCGTGGTGCCGCGCGCGCGGCTCGATTCGCACCGGCTGATCGAGGAATTCATGGTCGCCGCCAATGTCTGCGCCGCGACCGAGCTGGAACGCCTGCACCAGCCCTGCATGTATCGCGTGCATGACCGCCCCTCGGACGCGAAGCTCGAAGGGCTGCGGCAATTCCTGGAGAGCCTCGGCCTCAAGCTGCCGCAACGCGACCGGCTGCACCCGCGTGATTTCGGCGGCATCCTGGCCGCGGTGAAGGACAAGCCCGAGGAGCGGCTGGTCAACGAAACGGTCCTTCGCAGCCAGTCCCAGGCCGCCTATGCGCCGGACAATCTGGGCCATTTCGGCCTGTCGCTGGCGCGCTACGCGCATTTCACCAGCCCGATCCGCCGCTATGCCGATCTGCTGGTGCATCGCGCGCTCATCAATGGCCTCAAGCTCGGCCCCGGCGCGCTGAGCGATGCCGAGACGGCGCGCTTCCCCGACACGGCCGAGCACATCACCGCCACCGAACGCCGCGCCGCGGCGGCCGAGCGCGACGCCGTGGACCGCTACCTGGCTGCTTTCATGGCAACACGCGTCGGCAACATGTTCGATGCGCGGATTTCGGGGGTGACACGCTTCGGCCTCTTCGTGACAGTAGAGGAGAACGGGGCGAGCGGAATCGTCCCCTTCGCCGCGCTACCGGACGACAGATGGCAGTTGGACGAGGCCGGTCACGCGATGACCGGTCAAAAGACGGGTTTGACCTTCAGCCTGGGCCAACCGGTCGAGGTGCGGCTTGCCGAGGCAACGCCACGCACCGGGGGCATGGTGTTCCAGATCCTGCAGGGCGTCCCCCGCAGCGGGGGAGCGCGTGGGCCGCGCCCACACGCAAGGGGATCCCAGGCCAGGGGATCGCAAGGCAAGGCCTCCTCGCGGCGGCGCTGAGCCTGTTCCTGGCCGCCCCGGCCGCAAGCCAGACCGCCTTCCCCCGCGCCCAGATCGAACCCGTCCTCGCGCGCAGCCATGCCGTGGTGCTGGAGCGGCATCTGGAAGCCGCCCCGCCCGCCGACCTGGCGCTGTGGTCGCTGCGGGGTGTGGCGGTTCTCGACCCGCGCTTCGCCGCACGCCGCCAGGGCAATGAGCTGCAATTGCTGCTCGATGACCGGATCATCGCCCGCGCCCCGCCCCCCGCCGCACCGCGTACGCCGCAGGAGAATGGCGGCAGCGCTGTCGCCGCAACGCTCACCCGCTTCTATGAGGCCGCCTGGGCCGCCTCCCCCGCCGTGCAGCGCGCCGGGGCGGAGCGGCTGATCGCCAATGGCTTCGACGAGTTGTTCAACCACCTCGACCCCTATAGCCGCTACGTCACCGCCGCCGAGACGCGTGAGGCGCGCGAGCGCCGCGTCGGCCAGTCCGGGCTAGGGCTGCGCGTGGCGGCGCGCGGGCCGCATCTCGTGATGGTCTCGATCACCCGCGGCGGCCCGGCGGCGGCGGCAGGGCTGCGCCCCGGCGACCGGCTGGTGGCGGTGGACGACCAGGCGGTGGACGGCTCCGACCCCGGCCGTGCCGCCACCCTGCTGGAAGGGCCCGAGGAATCGGAGGTCACCCTCACCCTGCTGCGCGCGGGCCGCAGCCGTGAGGTGACCTTGCGACGCGAACTGGTGGTGCCCGAGACGGTGCAGGCCGAGTGGCGGGAAGGCATTCTCTGGGTGCGCGTCTCAGGCTTCTCGACCGTGACGGATCGCCGCCTGGCGCAGGTGCTGGTGGATGGCTTCGCCGGGCGGTCGCCGCGCGGCGTGGTGCTGGATTTGCGCGGCAATCGCGGCGGGCTGCTCGGCAACGCCATCGCCGTCGCCGACGCCTTCCTGGCGGAGGGCGAGGTGGCGCGCACCGAAGGCCGCCACCCGGACGCGAATCGCAGCTACGAGGCCGGCGGGCAGGACCTCGCGCGCGGGCGGCCGGTGGTGGTGCTGGTCGATGGCCGAACCGCCTCCGCCGCTGAGATCGTGGCGGCGGGGCTGATGGAGCGCGGCCGCGCCGTGGTGGTGGGCAGTGCGACCACCGGCAAGGGGCTGATCCAGCTCGTCGCCCCCCTGCCGAACGAGGCCGAGCTGCTGGTCAGCTGGTCGCGCGTGGTCTCCCCCGCCGGCTGGCCGATCCAGGGGCTGGGCGTGCTGCCGGCGCTGTGCACCAGCCTGGGGCCGGAGGCGCTGGCCCGCGCGCTCAGCCAGCTCAACCGCGGCGAGGCGCCCATGGGCGCCGCCCTGACCCGCCAGCGCGCCGCCCGCGCGCCGGTGCTGGCGAGCGAGGTCACCGCACTGCGCGGCGCCTGCCCGCCCGCCGAGGGCCGCAGCGCGGACCTGACCGCCGCGCGGGCGCTGATCGACAGCCCTTCCGGCTACCGCACCGCGCTTGGCAGCTTGACCGCGACGCCGCCATGACTATTGTGCGGCCCCTTGCCGGGCGGGCCTTGTGGCCTGCCCGCGCCCCATTTCGCGCGCTGGAACCCTGAAGATGGCCAAGGCCAATACGATCCTGATCAAGCTGGTGAGCACGGCCGAGCCCTCGACCGGCTATTTCTACGTCACCAAGAAGAACACCCGGAACGCCACGGGCAAGCTCGAACTCAAGAAGTACGACCCGGTGGCGCGCAAGCACGTCGTCTTCCGCGAGTCGAAGATCAAGTAACGCCGCGCGGCGGGGCAACCCGCCGATTCGTGCAGGCTTGGAGCCGGCCGGACGGTCACGTCCAGGCCGGCTTTTCGTATGGGGCCAGCTTTTCGTATTGAGGCTGAGTCGCGCCTTTTCCGGCTATTCGCGCTCGGCGCGCGGCTTGGCGGGGCGGCCACGCTCCGCATTCGGGGCCCAATCCTCGCGGCGCGCGACCTCGACCCGGTTGCGACCATTGTTCTTCGCGCGATAGAGCGCGGTATCCGCCGCGGCAACGACATCATCGCTCTGCGCGCCGACTCCGCCGGCCGCCACGCCGACACTGGCGGTGATGTGCAGGGGCTTGCCATCCACCATGACCGGCAGCACCGCGATGGCCGCGCGCAAGCGCTCGGCCACCAGCGCGCCATCCTCGGCGCTCGCGGCGGTCATCACCACCAGGAATTCCTCGCCGCCATAGCGCGCCACCACATCGGCGGCGCGTAGATGGCCGCGCACGCGATCGGCCACCTCGCGCAGCACGATGTCGCCGGCGGCATGGCCATGGGTGTCGTTCACCGCCTTGAAGCGATCGACATCGAGCAGCAGCACGGCCGCGCCGGCATTGCGCAGCACGCCTTCCAGATGGCGCTTCGCATAGCGGCGGTTGCGCAACCCGGTCAGCGGGTCCGTCACCGCCATTTCCAGCGAGCGGTCGAGATCGGCGCGCAGCCGCTCCTGGTATCGCTTGCGGCGGATCTGGTTGCGCACGCGCGCGCGCAACTCGTTCGGATCGACCGGGCGCAGCACATGGTCATTGGCGCCGAGGTCGAAGCCGCGCAGCACCAGGCCCTTCTGTCCCGGGTCCGCCACAAGCAGCACCGGCACGTCGCGCGTCACCGATTGCGCGCGGAGCCGCGAGGCGAGGCGCAGCGCATCCCCGCCATCGAGCGAGAGGCTGAGCAGCACCACGTCGAACAACCCGTCCGCCAGCAGGTCCCACGCCTCGGTCGAGGAGTCGGAGACCGAGACATCGACCCCATCGGCGGCAAGGATGGCAGCGAGTTCCGTGGCCTCGCCGCCATTCTCGTTGATCACCAGGGCGCGCGCGCCGGCAACGCTGGGTGAGGGGCTGGGCGGGGGCTCGAAGCCCAGGTCACGGGCCGTCTCCGCGCGCAGCCGCCAGGCGTCCAGCACCTGCTTCATCCGCAGCAGGGCGCGTAGCCGGGCGAAGAGCGTGGCGTCGTCCACCGGCTTGGAGAGGAAGTCATCCGCCCCGGCCTCGAGCCCGCGCACGCGCTCGGCGGCGTCGGTCAGGGCGGTGATCATCACCACGGGGATATGGGCGGTGGTGGGCTGCGCCTTGAGCCGGCGGCAGACCTCATAGCCATCCATGCCGGGCATCATGACGTCGAGCAGCACGACATCGGGCATCCAGCGCTGCACCGTGGCCAGCGCCTCGGGGCCGGAGGCAGCCAGCGAGACCTCGTAATATTCGTGCAGCAGCTTCGCTTCGAGCAGGCGGAGATTGGCCGAGATGTCGTCGACGACGAGGACGCGCGCGGTCATGCGGCGCCTCCGGACCGGGGGCGGATTTGGCGAAAGCGCGGGAATTCAGCTAAGACAGGATTCGAGGGTGACATACACATTGTCATCATTTTGTCAAGGAGCAAATTATGTCTGATTTGACGGTCGGCGCGAGCGGTGCGGAAAGACAGGTCGCGAATGCTGGTCTTTTCTTTCGTCGCTGGCTCGCCAACCCGTTGCAGATGGGCTCCATCATTCCCTCCTCGCCCAGCCTTTGCCGCCGAATCGCGGCGCTGGTAAGGCGCGCGGAGGATGAGGTGGTGGTGGAACTCGGCGCCGGGACGGGCGTGATCTCGAAAGCCCTGCTCGCCGCCGGCGTGCCGCCCGAGCGACTTGTGGTTGTGGAGATCGTGCGCGACATGGCCGAGCATCTGCGCCAGGTCCTGCCCGGCGTGAAGGTGATCCAGGGCGATGCCTTCGAACTCGCGCGCGACCTGCCCGACGCCCTGCATGGCAAGGTCGGCACGGCGATCTGCGGCATTCCGCTGGTCATGCTGCCCCTGGAACAGCAGCGCCGATTCGTTGCGGCGGTGGAGGCGGTGGCACCCGGGCGGGGCTTCCTGCTCTACACCTACTGCATCACCTCGCCCCTGCCCTATGCGACGCTGGGACTGCAGGCGAAGCGCGAGGCCTGGACGCCGCGCAACTTCCCGCCCGCCAGTGTCTGGCGCTACACCCCCGCCCGCTGACATCGCCCTCAACCGCAAGCCCCCGCCCATCCGCATCGCGCCACCTGGACCTTGCCCGGGTGGCGCGATGGGCGAGTTTAGCACGGCCCCTGCACGCTTCGCGCGTGGTCGGGTGCCCTTCTGCAAAGAAATTCTCATCCGCACGGGTTCGGGCGGCAAGATCAGGCGCTCGCCAGCACGCTCTCCCGCCCGTCGGGGCAGCGCAGGCGGGCGATCAGGCGCGCATGGGGACTCGCCTTCACGCGCACCGCCTCATCGAGTCCGCGCTGCGCCAGAGCGCCGCGCAGCACGCCGGGGTCGGGGTGCTCGGCTTCGAGCGCCAGCAGCCGGCAGCCGGAATCCTCCAGGCGCGGCGCTGCCCCCTTCCCGTCATCCCACTGGATCAGGGACGGGATCAGGTTCTGCATGTCCTGGCGCTGCGGCGGCATGGCCATGCGCCAGGCGAGCGTGCCGCGCGACCAGGGCTTGATCTCCCCGGCATGGCTGGTGCCGAGCCGCGCCACCACCGCCTCCAGCGCCTGTGTGCGCGCGACCCATGCGATCAGCCGCGGCCCGGCTTCCAGCATCATGGCGAGGCCCGGGTCATCGAGGTCGAAGGGCCGGGGATGCGCGGGGGTGGGCTGGCTGGGGTCCGCGGCGATGACCTCCAGGTAGCAGTCGGGGCCGAGGCCGAGCAGCATGTTGTGCGTGCCGATGCCCTGGTGCTGGCCGCCGGGCTTGGGGGCCACGCCCAGATGCGCCTCGATGAAGGCGGCGCCCTCGGCCAGGGTCCGGGCGCCGATCACGATATGGTCGATCTCCGCCATCTCAGTCCTCCTGCCGCGGCGCCGTGGCGCGGCATGCACCACACCCGTCCGCCATCCAAGCGACGCGGCGTGGATGCAACATCAACGCCGCCCGCACCTATATGTCGTGCGCAAGCATGGCCCCCGACGGGGGTGGCGGCAAGCCTCGCTGCCGTGGCACATCACAGGGGGATACCCGTATTGGACGCTTCCGCATGAACGACCTCACCCCAGCCATGATGGCGCTCGACGACCAGGCCTGGCTGAAGCTGTTGATGCGCAGCATCGAGCAACGCGAGATCGATGGCGTGCGCTTCCCCGCCTTCCCCCAGGGCGAGGTGCAGCGCCGCTATGTCGGCACCGACTATGACGACACGCTGAAGGAGGCGTCGCGCTTCCACACGCTGGTGAAGGCGCGCGCGCATGCCTTGGGCATGGATCTGACGCGCGGGCACAAGCTGCTGGATTTCGGCTGCGGCTGGGGCCGCTTCATGCGCTATTTTTGGCGCGATGTCGGCACGCGCGGGCTGTTCGGCGCCGATGTGGGCGAGGAGGCAGTGGAACTCTGCCGCGCGCTCGGCGTGCCGGGCACGGTGGACCGCCTGTATCAGAATGGCCGCCTGCCCTATGCGGACGCGACGATGGATGTCGTCATCGCCTATTCCGTCTTCACGCATCTGCCGGAGAAGCCGCATCTGCACTGGCTGGCGGAGATCGCGCGCGTGCTGCGCCCGGGCGGCGTGTTCGCACTCACGCTCGAGCCGCGGCGCTTCCTGGACCATGTGGCCTCGATCCCAGCCGATACGCAGGATGGCTGGGCGAAGCAGCTCCTACCCTTCGCGCCGCAGGTGCCGGAGCTGAAGCGGCGCTTCGACAATGGCGAGATCGCCTTCCTGCCTACCGGCGTCTCAGGCGATTTCGCCTCAGAATTCTATGGCGATGCCGCAGTGCCGCTCGGCTATATCGAGCGGCACTGGTCGGAATGGTTCACCGTGCGCGAATACGTCGATGACCCGACGCGCTTCTTTCAGGCGGTGCTGGTGGTGCAAAGAAAGTAGGGGCGCCGCGCGCGCCCCATTCTCCTCAGTTTCCGCCGAGGTAATCCAGCGCCACCTGCACGCCGCCCGCCTTGTGCGGGATGCCGGCCGCGCGCAGCCCCATCTCCACGCCGCCCAGCGCGCCGACCAGCTGCAATTCGCTGATGTCGCCGAGATGGCCGATGCGGAAGACGCGGTCGTTCAGCTGGCCCAGGCCATTGCCGAGCGACATGTTGAACTTCTCGAGGATGGTGGCGCGCAGCGCGTTCGCGCTGTGGCCCTCCGGCAGGCGCACGGCGGTCAGCACCGAGGAGAAATGCCGCGGATCCTGGCACTGCGTCTCGAAACCCCAATGCCGCACGGCGCGGCGCGTCGCCTCGGCCACCTTGTCGTGGCGCGCGAAGACGTTCTCGAGCCCTTCCTCCAGCAGCATGTCGAGCGCGGTGTCCAGCGCGTAGAGCATGTTGGTCGCCGGCGTGTAGGGGAAGTAGCCGGTCGCGTTGGCCGCCAGCATCGGCTTCCAGTCCCAGAAGCTGCGCGTGAGCTTGGCCGTCTCGCTGGCCTTGATCGCCTTCGCGCTGATCGCATTGAAGGACAGGCCGGGGGGAAGCATCAGCCCCTTCTGCGAGCCCGAGACGGTGACGTCCACGCCCCATTCGTCGTGTCGGTAATCCATCGAGCCGAGCGAGCTGATCGTGTCCACCAGCAGCAGCGCGGGGTGGCCGGCGGCGTCGATCGCCGCGCGCACCTCATCGATGCGCGAGGTCGCACCCGTGCTCGTCTCATTGTGCACGACGCAGACGGCCTTGATGGCATGGCCCTTGTCGGCGCGCAGGCGCTCGGCGATGGCCTCGACATCCGCACCACGGCGCCAATCGGTCTTGATGAAATCCGCGACGATGCCCAGCCGCTCGGCCATCTCGTTCCACAGATGCGCGAACCAGCCGGTCTCGCACATCAGCACGCGGTCGCCGGGCGAGAGCGTGTTGACCAGGGCGGCTTCCCACGCACCGGTGCCGGAGGCCGGGTAGATCACCACCGGGCCCTCGGTCTTGAACACCTGGCGCACCTTGGCCAGAAGCTGCTTGCCCATGATGCCGAAATCGGGGCCGCGATGGTCCATGGTGGGGTTGTCCATGGCGCGCAGCACGCGGTCCGGCACGTTGGACGGGCCCGGGATATGCAGGAAATGGCGGCGCGCATTCGGCTTGGACTGGAAATAGGCCATGGGGGTTCCCTCTCGATGGGGCCTACCTACCCTTGGACAATGCCATCTGCCAATGAGTAAGGCTTGTTGGATTGATGAGCATTATAGATCGGATTTTCCGGCCCGGCTGGGCTAAAGCCGGGACGATGAGAGGGACCGCCACCGCATGAACGCCATCGCCGGCCAGCACAAGCTTACCGACAGCCTTCTCGCGCAGCGCCTGCGCCGCCATGTCGAGGGCGAGGTGCTGTTCTCCGCGGGCGATCGCGGCCGCTATGCCACCGACGCCTCGATCTACCAGATGCAGCCGGTCGGCGTGATCGTGCCGAAGAGCGTGGATGACGTCGCCGCCGCCATGGCGATCTGCCGGGAGGAAGGGGTCGCCGTGCTGCCGCGCGGCGGCGGCACCAGCCAGTGCGGGCAGACGGTGAATCACGCGCTGGTCATCGACTGCACCAAGCATCTGCGCCGCGTGCTGAACGTGGAGGGCGATACGGCGCGGGTGGAGCCGGGGATCACCCTGGGCGCTCTCAACGAAGCGCTGAAGCCGTCAGGGAAGTTCTATCCGGTCGATCCCTCCACCTGGCAGCGCTGCACCATCGGCGGCATGGCGGCGAACAATTCCTGCGGGTCCAAATCCATACGTTACGGGCTGATGGCGGATAATGTGCGGGCCATCGATGCGCTGCTGGCCGATGGCTCGCGCCACTGGTTCGGCGAGGGCACGCCCAACACCGACCTCGTCGAGCGCCTGCACGCGCTGGGCGCGGCCGAGGCCGCCGAGATCGCCGCGCGCTTCCCCGCGCAGCTGCGCCGCGTGGGCGGCTACAACCTCGATGCGCTCACCCCCGATGCGCGCCAGAATGGTCGCGGCAATCTCGCGCGGCTGCTGGTGGGCAGTGAGGGCACGCTGGCCTTCTCCGCCGCGCTCGACCTCAAGCTCTGGCCGATCAAGCCGCGCAAGGTGCTGGGCATCTGCCAATTCCCGAGTTTTCGGCGCGCGATGGAGGCCTCGCAGCATCTCGTCACGCTGAATCCGGAAGCCGTGGAACTGGTCGATCGCACGATGATCGACCTCGGCCGCTCCATTCCGATCTATCGCGCCACCATCGATCGAATCCTGATCGGCGAGCCGGATTCGTTGCTGATCGTGGAGTTCCACGGGCAGGACGACGCCACGCTGCTGCAAGGCCTGGATCGGCTCGAGGAAATGATGGGCGACCTCGGCCTGCCCGGCCAGGTGGTGCGCATCACCGATGCCGCCTTCCAGGCGCAAGTGGCCGAGGTGCGTGAGGCCGGGCTCAACATCATGATGAGCATGAAGGGCGACGGGAAGCCGGTGAGCTTCATCGAGGACGCCGCCGTAGCCCTCGAGGACCTCGCCGACTACACCGAGCGGCTGAACGACGTCTTCGACAAATACGGCACCAAGGGCACCTGGTACGCCCATGCCTCGGTCGGCTGCCTGCATGTGCGCCCCGTGCTGAACATGAAGTCCGGCGAGGACGTGACGAAGATGCGCGCCATCGCGGAGGAATGCTTCGCCCTGGTGCGCGAATACAAGGGCAGCCATTCGGGCGAGCATGGCGACGGCATCGTCCGCTCGGAATTCCACGAACCCATGTTCGGCGCGCGCATCGTGCGCGCCTTCGAACAGGTGAAGGACGCCTTCGACCCGGCGCGCCCGGACTTGCCGCACGGCCTGCTCAACCCCAATCGCATCGTGCATCCGCCGCGCATGGATGACCGTTCCCTGCTGCGCTACCACGAAGGCTATGCGGCCGATCCCGGCATCACCCCCGCGCTCGACTGGTCGGCCTGGCCGGGCCCGCAAGGCGGGCTGCTGGGCGCGGTCGAGATGTGCAACAACAACGGCACCTGCCGGAAATTCGATGCGGGGGCGATGTGCCCCTCCTACCGCGCCACGCGCGACGAACGGCACCTCACCCGCGGCCGCGCCAACACGCTGCGCCTGGCGCTGACCGGGCAACTCGGCGCCGAGGGGCTGGCCTCGGATGACGTCGCGGCCGCGATGGAACTCTGCGTCGGCTGCAAGGCCTGCAAGCGCGAATGCCCCACCGGCGTGGACATGGCGCGCATGAAGATCGAGGCCGCGAACGCGCGCGGGCAGGCGCGCGGCTTCGCGCTGTCCGAGCGCCTCATCGCCACCATGCCGCGCTGGGCGCCCTTTGCCACGATGCTGGCGCCCCTGACCAATGCACGCGAGTACATCCCCGGCCTGCCGAAGCTGGTGGAGCGCCTGCTGGGCTTCGCCGCCGCGCGGCCCCTGCCCCGCTTCCGGCGGGATGCCTTCCATGATTGGGAGCTGCGCGAGCCCGACGGAAGGCCCAACGAAGTCATCCTGCTGCCGGATCTGTTCAACCGCTATTTCGAGCCCGCGAATCTCCGCGCCGCCATCCGCGTCCTGCGCGCCGCCGGCGCCGACCCCGCCGTGGCGCGCCCGCCGCGCGGCACACGCCCGCTCGACGATGGCCGCACCTACCTCGCCGCCGGCATGGTCGCGCAGGCCCGCGCCGAGGCCGCGCGCACCATCGAGGCCCTGGCGCGCTGGGAGAGCCCGGTGCTCGGCCTCGAGCCCTCCTGCCTCTTCACGCTGAAGGACGAGTTCCTGGCGCTGCAACCGGGCGCGGCGGCTTCGAGCCTCGCCGCGCGCGCCATGCTCGTCACCGAATGGCTGGTCGCCAGCAAGGCGAAGCTGGCCTTCAAGGAGATGCCGGGCGAGGCGCATATCCACGGCCATTGCCACCAGAAGGCCTTCAACGCCTTCACGCCCTCCGTCGCGCTGCTCGCCGGGATTCCGGGGCTGAAGGTAGTGCCGATCAATTCCTCCTGCTGCGGCATGGCCGGCGCCTTCGGCTACGACGCCGAGAAGCTGCCGGCCTCGGTGGCGATGGCGGAACTCTCCCTCCTGCCGCATCTGAGGCGTGTCGCCGCCGAGCACATCGTGGTGGCGGACGGCACCTCCTGCCGCCACCAGATCGGCGACCTCGCCCGGCGCCACGCCACCCACACCATCCGCGTCCTGGAAAGGGCCCTGGCATGAGCGCCGCCGACGACATCCTGGCCTTCTGGTTCGCCGAGGGACCCGAGACCTTCCGCAAGGCCTGGTTCTTCAAGGACCCCGCCTTCGATGCCGAAATCGCCACCCGTTTCGGCACGCTGGTCGTCCCGGCGCGCGAGGGCGCCCTGGATTCCTGGGCCACCACGCCCCAGGGCGCGCTGGTGCTGCTGATCCTGCTCGACCAGTTCCCGCGCAACCTCTTCCGTGGGTCCGCCGAGGCCTTCACGAGCGACCCCCATGCCCGCAACATCGCCCGGCAGGCCGTGCTGCGCGATGGCTTCGACCGCGCCCTGGCGCCGGCGGAGCGCATCTTCCTCTACCTCCCCTTCGAGCATGGCGAGGCGCTGGCTGACCAGGACCTCTCGGTCGCGCTCTTCGAGGGGCTGCGCGACATCCCCGCCATGGCCGCGCCGGGCGGCACCATCGACTACGCCTGGCGCCACCGCGCCGTGATCGCGCGCTTCGGCCGCTTCCCGCATCGCAACGCCGCACTCGCCCGCGCCAGCACCCCGGCCGAGGACGCCTGGCTCGCGGCGGGCGGGGGCTTCTGATTGGCTCTTTCCGCGCCCGCAAGCCTCGGGCATGTTGCAGCGCCTTCGTTGACCAGGAGTTGGCCCATGCGACTCGCGCCCGCCCGGAAAGCCGGATCCACCGCCCTGATGGCGGCGGCGCTTGTCGCCGGCATGGCCGGCACCGCCGCGGCGCAGATCCCGACGGGCATGTATCTCTCGGCCGGCATCGGGGCGAACTTCGCCACCGATTCCTC
>Ga0315900_10003118_pt1 | contig 24531 bp, 21 predicted proteins | sample LakEriMetagenome_FD_203521 | JGI IMG/M metagenome (GOLD analysis project Ga0315900, IMG submission 203521) | Freshwater fungal communities from buoy surface, Lake Erie, Ohio, United States - Buoy 12 MA114 | ecosystem: Environmental > Aquatic > Freshwater > Lake > Lake biofilm | place: USA: Lake... | reverse complement strand
TCGATATCGATATGAATGATTTTGCGCGTCGGATTGCCGGCATTAAAGTGTGTCGGGTTGCCGATCACGCGATCGTCAAACCGCGCCCCAATCGCGATCAACACATCACAGTTTTGCATCGCCATATTGGCTTCCACGGTACCGTGCATACCGAGCATGCCGACGAATTGTTTGTCAGTTGACGGATAAGCGCCAAGCCCCATTAAGGTGTTGGTACAGGGGTAGCCTAACATTCGAACCAGGGCCGTCACTTCCGCCGAGGCGTTACCAAGAATCGCGCCGCCACCGACGTAGATCATCGGGCGGTCTGCGGACAGCAACATTTGCATGGCTTTCTTGATCTGCCCGCTATGTCCCTTGTTGGTCGGGCGATAGGAACGCATTTCCACCGTCCCCGGATACAGAAATGGTGCCCTTGCCATCGAAACGTCTTTGGGAATATCGACTACTACCGGGCCCGGCCGACCCGTCTTTGCAATGAAGAATGCTTTCTTGATGGTCTCTGCCAGCTCGCCGACATCTTTGACCAAGAAGTTATGTTTCACACATGGTCGCGTAATGCCGACGGTGTCACATTCTTGAAACGCATCTTGCCCAATGGCGTAGGTTGGAACCTGCCCGGTGATGATGACCATCGGAATTGAATCCATGTAGGCGGTGGCGATTCCGGTAACGGCGTTGGTGACACCGGGACCGGAGGTGACCAGGGCGACGCCTGGACGGCCAGTGGCACGCGCATACGCATCGGCAGCATGAACGGCTGCTTGTTCGTGGCGCACAAGTATGTGTTTGAAATGGTTTTGTTTATGGATCTCGTCATAAATCACGAGGACCGCGCCGCCAGGGTAGCCGAATACAAATTCGACCCCCTCGGCTTTCATCGCGTGACAGACAATTTCTGCGCCGCTCAAGAGATTGCCGGAGGCCTCGAGTGAGGCGGATTGTGGAACGTCCGAGAGTTTCATAGGTTCACCGCAGGAAAATCAATACCGACGACGGGGCTCGCGGGTCTCGGCCAGCGTTCGCTTCCATCGCAATTGGTGACTCTTAGGTGACGTCTAGGGGGTAGGCATGGCGCGTGACGTCGCCGGAATTGAGTATTTGAGCAATTTGCATCGTAGCCGGCGGGGATCGCCCATCCCATGCTGCGCTGCAAAACGATACCTTACCACAACTGCCTTCCGACTTGAAGCTTCTGACCTCTAAACTGTCACAGAGCAGGATTCTTGCTAGACTGTTTTTGGGTCCACCAATTATTGCTTCAAGGCGTTGCCTTATTGCCCCTGAGCTTGCCCGGTGCGCGCTGCACCGCCGCATATGTGCATTTGGCAACATTAGTGCCTACAATAACCAGAATATCAACACGAGGTAAATCCTGGCTTCCCGGCAAGAACTTTCCGATTTTTTGGCTTCGGTAGAGCGTAGAGCGTTCAAGCAGGCTGTGTTTGCGGTTAAGGACGATGATTCTGCGCTAGACGTGGTGCAAGACTCTATGCTCCGGCTATCCGAAAAATACGCAGATCGGCCGCCGGAAGAGCTGCCAATGCTGTTCCAAAGAATCCTCCAAAATGCGATCCGTGACTGGTTCCGGCGCAGCAAGGTAAGATCGACGTGGACAACCCTGTTTTCATCGTTCAGCAGCAAAGATGAAGAAGATGAATTCGATATCCTGGAAACTTTAGCGGCTGAACAAGCGTCAAATGTGCCTGTATCGCCCGATGATCGACTCGAACAGTCTCAAGTCGTTGGGGCGATAGAAGAAGCGTTGGAAAGGTTGCCGGCGCGTCAACGTGAAGCGTTTATGTTGCGTTATTGGGAAGATTTTGATGTGGCCGAGACGGCCAAAGTGATGGGATGCTCGGAAGGCAGTGTGAAGACCCACTGCTCACGGGCAGTCAGTGCGCTGTCGGCTCTTCTGCGAGCCAAAGGTATCACTCTTGAATCAATCGTTGCGAAATAAACTGCCAAAGTCGAGACCAAACAACGTCGTAACATGATGAATGAAAAAGACTTTTCCCATAAATTGACTTCCTATTTGGATCTCAGCGCGGGCCGGGTCAGCACCTTTACCTTAGGGAAGTTGCGGAGCGCGCGTGAGCGTGCGCTTGCATCGTATCGTCCGCCGATACGCGTTTTCGGATTGGTGACTGTTTCAGGCCGCTTGGCCGACCCATCATTGCTTGTACGCAACCCATTGTTTTGGTTACCGATATTGCTGATCATCACCCTCATTTTTGCTTTACAACCCTCGACCGATGATCTTTATGATGAAACTGGGGTTATCGACGCCAAACTGTTGACGGGCGAATTGCCAATCGACGCATTCCTAGATAAAGATTTCGCCACATGGGTGCAGGAAAAAGAGGCGGCAACGCAGTAAAAGCGTTCACCGAGTTTTCGCCAAACAGCTTTTCCCGCGTTGTGAGCCTCGCTGCGCTTACCGCGCTCATTTGTGCCAGCCCTCTCGCCATAACAGGAGTAGCGGCGCAGGCGGCAAGTACGCCCGGCCCAGTGCAGGGGCAATCCGGACACGCAGCGGGGTCGACTAGTCAGTCCAAACCCAAGTCGGTGGCGACCGTCCCGTGGAAACGTGTTCCGGATGCACAGAAAAAAGTCTTGGCTCCACTTGAGGCGGAGTGGCCAACGCTCCAGGGGACGCAACAACGCAAACTACTTGGCGCAGCCAAGCACTACCCAAGCTTGACCCCTGTCGAGCAGGAGCGCTTCCAAGAGCGCTTGAGGAGCTGGTCGACACTTACGCCAGAACAGCGTTCAGCTGCGCGAGATCAATTTCAGCTGCTGAGCAATCTGCCGAAGGAAAAGCAAGCCGCACTCACCTCGCGGTGGCAGCAGGAAAAACAAGCCGAAAAGGCGGCCAAGGAGTCGCCTGCCCCTGCCCCCGCCACCAAATAGCGCGCTGTGTCAGAAGCCGAAACAGTTTCGTCGCCAGGCGAAGATATTCCCGCACTTCCTACAACACCCAGCATCGTGCGTCGTGTGGCGGCGATTCCATATGAGGGTCTACTGCTGCTCGCGCTCGTGTTGATCGCCAGCTTTCCGATTGCCGGACTGAATGGTCTCACCCTAACCGGGGTGGCACACATTGTTTTTCAAGCATATCTGTTGCTGGTTACAGGGATATATTTCACTTGGCAATGGCAGAAAAACGGGCAAACACTGCCCATGAAAACTTGGCGCTTTCGGGTTGTAGCGGTTGACGGCAAGCGCTTGAGTTGGCCCAGGGCCATTCTGCGTTTCACCAGCACCCTTTTCTTTTTTGGCCCCGCCTGCACTGGCGTACTGTTACTCTTTTTCCCTGATCGCGTTAGTCCCTTGATCACGATGTGGGCATTTTTTCCGCTGATGGCAACAGTGCTTTACGCGCGCTTTGATGCTCAGGGTCAGTTCCTACACGACCGTTTAGCTGGCACGCGGCTTGATAACGTCCCACCACCCCAACGCTGAATCGGTTAATGCAAGAAACGTCGCGGGTACTCCTTCAGGAAAAGCAATGTGCTAGCGACGGCCAAGAATGTAACCAGCGGCAGAGAGGCAGTCAACGAAGGCGGCCAATCATTGAGTACGGTGAGATGACCGATCATCTGGTTCAAGAAATATGCGCCGATACCCACCATGGTGCCCAATACCAGCATGGCACCAGCCCCACCCGCTCGATTCGACTGGATGGCGAATGGTATGGCGAGCAACATCATCACAATGACGCCAATGGGTTGGAAGACCTTGTGCCACAACGCGACCTCATAACGCGTACTATTTTGTTTATTCTCACGCAGATGCTGAATATACGCGTTCAGGTTCACAATCGACATCTCTTCAGGTTTTACCCGTAGAACCGAGAGTAAATCCGGCGTCATCGCGGAGACCCATGTCGCGCTAGGAAGCTTCGAGATCCGCGCAAATCCAGTCGAGTCAGGGCCGTCAAAGATGGTGTGCTCAACGTTGGTCAACCGCCAGCGATTCTTTTCTTCATACTGCCCACGGTCGGCTAGACGAATCGACTTCAGCCGGTACGCGGCATCAAACTCAAAAATCCGCAGGTTCATAAGTTCGGTGTCAGGCGTAACGTTCTGAATATTCACAAATGATCGGTCGTCTTTGACCCAGAACCCTGATCGAAACTGCCTCGCCACTACGTTGGTGGTTGCCGAGACACGCATTCTTTTTGCCGCCTCTTCGGCGGCAGGCGCAACCACTTCACCGAAGACAAAGATGATGGCTGAGAACAGCACACCAATCAGCGAGGCCAGAAGCGCTAACCTAGCCAGCGATAGCCCGGATGCCCGCATCACCGTCAGTTCTGACTGCATCGAGAGGCGTGATACAGCGAACAGGGTTCCCAGTAGCGCAGCGACCGGGAACACCACTACCACGTGTGATGGTTGCGAAAGCAACACATAGGCAAAGGCGGTCATCAGGCCATATCCCCCCTTGCTGAGCGCGCCGAGTTCACGGATAAGATCGAACAGTGCAAACAGCGCCAACAAAGCAAGCAATAGAAATGCAGTGGCGAGGGCAATTTCCTTGGCGAGATAACGAAACAAGATCGACATCAAACGATTATCCCATCGGCAGGGTGCATGCTGCCAGCGCTCACTAACCTGCGTTAATCCTAAAATAAACTAGCCCGATCACGGTCGCGACCCAAACCCAAAAAACCAAGCCAAACGCAACCAAAGGCATGTGCTGATCAGCGACAAATTTGGGCGAGAGCAACCTGGCCAATTTGGTCGCAGGGCTGGTGATGATACGCAGCAGCACATAGACAAAATTCTTTTCGCGGTTGATACCTGCGAACAGATAAACCAGCCCTTGCCCAAGCAGCGCGAACCCCGCCACTTCGGCGAGCGCCTTCAGAATCTTAAGTAGAAATACGACATCCATCTCATCAATCCCAACAAATTCACATCGCAACAAAGAAAAACCCGCGCCACCTCTCGGCAGCGCGGGTTGTTTTACCAACTAGCGCGAAGGGATTAACCCGCAGCGCCAGCCGTATCCATCTTGTCGCCCTTGATTGAAGGGTAACGTACGTGCTCGACCAAGTCTTGAGTGGCTTGATCGGGTGCTTTCGTCAGAAGTGCCACGATAACCATGACCGACATGCCTGCCGCGACCCCAAAAACACCGGAGCCGATTGGCGCAATTGCAAACCACAAATCCATCTTCGGCACGCCCATATTGGTAAAGAACGGGTAAGTTCGCAACATATAGTACATCGTCACGCCAAGCCCAATAATCATCCCCAAAACTGCAGCTGGTTTATTGGCGCGCTTCCAGAACACACCGAGTACTAGGGCTGGGAAGAACGCTGATGCCGCTAATGAGAACGCCGCGCCAACCAAGAACAAGATATCACCGGGCTTCTGCGCTGTGACGTAAGCCGCAACGATTGCAACCACCAGCAGCAACACTTTGGATATTGTGATGCGACGAGCCGTCGTCGCATCGGGATTGATCATCTTGTAATAAACGTCGTGCGACAACGCGTTGGCGATGGTCAACAGCAGGCCATCAGCCGTCGACAGAGCAGCAGCCAAACCACCGGCCGCCACGAGGCCGGAAATCACATAGGGCAGACCGGCAATTTCGGGAGTTGCCAACACGATGATGTCCTGACCGATCACAATCTCGGCGAGTTGCACAATGCCGTCCTTGTTGATATCCGTAATACTCAGCAGTGCTTTATCCACCGCCTGCCACGAATTCACCCATTGCGGTAGATCGGCAAACGCCTTCCCTACCACATTACTATAAATGTCAAACTTCACCAGTACCGCGAGCGCAGGTGCTGAGAAGTAGAGCAAGAAGATGAAGAACAACGACCAGAACACCGAAACACGGGCTTCATGTACTGAGGGTGTTGTGTAATACCGCATCAGAATATGCGGCAGCGCTGCGGTGCCGACCATCAGACAGAACACTAGCGCTAAGAAGTTATTGCGTTTGTCGTCTGACGATTTTTGTTTTTCTTCGTCGGTCTTACCGGTACCCACAAATGGCGTTCCGTGCGGCAGCGGCGGCGCTGCGCGTCCGGCTGCACCTTGTTGTCCCTTCAGCTGTCCCTCATAGGCTTTGACGTCTTTCGGGAACGCGTCGACCGCTTTCTCCGCCGCTTGGATCGCCGCACCGTCAGGTGTCGGGGCCGCTTTCAGTTCGTCAACTTTTGCCACCAATGCGGCTTTGTCGGCATTGTAGGAAGTTTCGGCTCCGGCCTTGAGCTTCTCACCGGCAGTCTTAGCGCGGTCAGCAAAAATCTTGCGAACTTCCTGTTCCTTAGGGTCCGCCGTTAGCTGTTTTTCCAGCCCAGTCACCTTTTCAAGCACGGTGCCATAAACCAGTTGTGGAATCGGAATGCCGGTCTGTTTCACGGACAACCAAACCACTGGGATCATGTAAGCCACGATCAGGATGATGTACTGCGCCACCTGTGTCCAAGTCACGGCCTTCATGCCGCCGAGGAACGAGCAGACCAAAATCCCCATCAAGCCAACAAACACACCGATACGGAACTCAAGGCCGGTGAAGCGGCTGGTGATCAGTCCAACACCGTAGATCTGTGCAACCACGTACACAAAAGAAACGAGAATTGCGGCAAACACACCGATGGAACGAACGAAATTGCCACCATAACGTGCGCCCAAGAAATCAGGAATCGTAAACTGGCCAAACTTACGTAGATATGGGGCCAAGAACAATGCCACCAAACAGTAGCCACCCGTCCAGCCCATGATGAACGCTAATCCATCAAAGCCTTGTAGGTACAAGCCACCCGCCATACCGATAAACGATGCTGCCGACATCCAGTCGGCACCCGTCGCCATGCCGTTAAACATCGCGGGGACTTTTCGCCCCGCCACGTAGTACTCAGCGACGTCGAGGGTGCGGCTCATGATACCAATGGTTGCGTACAACAGAATGGTCGCTGCCAGGAAGGCATAACCAATATACAAGCGCGGCACACCCATCTGCTCCGCGATGCCCAAAATCACAACGAAAGAGACGAATCCTCCAGTGTAGATGGAGTAATACTTTTTCAGTTGTTGGTTAAAGGTCTGACTCATGCTTCCTCTCCCTCATCCACCCCGTGCTCGATGTCGAGCTTACGCATGTAGACGGCGTAAAAGCCGATGATCAGTACGTAGACAATCAGGGAGCCTTGAGCGGCCATGTAAAAGGAAAACGGCCAGCCAAAAAAATTAATCGTCGCAAGCTCGCGTGCAAAATACGCCATGACAAATGTCACGATGAACCAGATACTGAGTAGGAACGCTGTGATTCGCAGATTCTTTCGCCAGTAGTTGCGATGTTGATCAGTCAACTGCATTGAGTCCTCCTAGTTTTTTGTCAAATGATGCGTGTGCCAAAACATTTCACGCCTGCCATCGTTGGGCAGGAAAACCTTGTCATGTGAGTAATCTCACATTCGCCGTCTCAGTATAGGGGGACATTCTTAGTCCGGCAATGCAAAACTGAGGATTTGCTCTAAATTTATCTGCTGCATCGCAACATAACTGCTGCGTCTCGCAGGCAAGTACACACGGTCTTTACTTTGATGCGAGGAACCGCCGTTAACCCGAACATTTCACCGGGCGCGTTTGGCAATCACGGTGCCGTCCCATCGCCCGGCAGCAACGTCCTTAGAATCAGCGGGGGCACCCTCTGAAATATTCCGGTTAGCGTCGCCGCAGCCACTCATAGTCCTTCGCGCACTCCATAACTGATTCAACATTAGACACCCCTTGTTTTTCCGCTGTTGATAGCAAAATCCCAAACAACTGCGCAGTAGCGAGCGCGTCAGCGGCGGCGTTGTGTCGTGCCGAGACCTCAATGCGGTATCGCCCCAGCCACCAGTCCAAGGGGTGCCCGCGCCCGACCGCCCTGGTTTTCGCTGATCCGTGTTCAGTATCAACGAGGGCTGGTGCCAGTGCCGCAAGGTCGAGCCATACCTTCTCAACCGGGGTTCCAAGGTATTTTTTGCAGGCCCGCTCCAACATGATCCGGTCAAAATTAGCGTGATAGCCGACTAACGGGCTGTTGCCAACGAACTCAAGAAACGTAAGCAAGGCTTCAACCGGATCCTCCCCAGATTGTTGATCGCGCCCAGATATGCGATGTATCAGAATATTGTCTTGGGAGGAAATCTTGGTCTGCTTGAGCACCACCTCGTGGCTTTCGCCGAGTTGTACGTTAGTACCGCTGACAACAACCGCCCCGATGGCGATTAACTGATCATTCCAGACATCCAATCCGGACGACTCGACATCGGCGGCAACCCAGCGTGCTTGAGCAAGGCTGATCCCCGATAGATCGCTTGGCAAGGCAATGTTTGACTCAATCGCCCGCAGCCTCGAGCGCTGCAGGGCGCTTAGCGGAACGGGGTTTCCGAGTAGGTGCCGCAGCCATTCCATCGCCATCGGCATGCCCGCCGGCTATACGTGAAAGTCCATCTCGACTCGCGCCTGAAGTTTGCGCGCTTGTCGCAGCGCCTCTTTCAGTATGCGGCGGTCGAGGTCGTTGAGCGCATCCGTCCGGATGCGGTTTGCCATCTGTGCGTTTGGTCCGTTGTCCGGTTCTGTCTGCGAGGCGACCAAGGTGCTCCGACCCGCAATGTCCGTATCCGCCATACGCTGATTACTTCTGAGTCGCAGCAACTGCACAAAGTGGAATGAGTCTATATAGGCGCTGATCTCGTCGTCCCCAACACGCATTTTTCGCATGGCTTGGCGCAATCGATCAGCGGTGTTGGTTGCCGAAACTTCTTGTGCCAGCGCGAAGATCCGCGCCGCATCAATAAATGGGCGTATCCCAAACTTCTTGAGGTCGATTGTTCCGGGGTATGCTTCGTCTGCATCGACAAAATCCCGGATGAGCCCTAGGGGTGGACGAACCTGCAGGGCATTTGCCGCCATCTGATGCAGGAACAATTTTTGTCTCGGTGCTACCGACCGCAGCCAATCTCGTAGATCTGTGACCAATTCAGATTTGCCATGCAAGGCACGGAAATCAAAAAAAATTGCGGCATTTAGCAACGCCGCCGAGCTAGGCGAACGCATCCACGCTTCAAATAAGTTGCGCCACTCGGATTGCGTCAAACACCAATGCGGATTCTTGGCCATGATGTTGCCGCGGCAGAATGGGAAACCTGCTTGGTCAAGCAGGCGATTGGCAACGGTGGCGAAGGCCAGGAATGCTGCACGTAACGCCTCAATCTCGGTGGTGCTGGCCGACACGGCGGGCGCAAAAATAAGCGCATTGTCCTGATCCGTGACCAGCGTTTGCTCCATCCGTCCTTCAGAGCCCAAACCGATCCAGCACCACTCAATACTCGGCGGCGGCGACTCGATGGCTGCAAGTTCAATTGCTTTGCCGACAATGGCGTCATTCATGGTCGTTACAAACTGCGTAAGCTGCTCGGCAGCAACGCCCTGACCGACCAGCGCCTCTGCCATTTGGCGAACGTCATCAGCCACCTTGGCCAGCGACACACCATCAGCGCAGCGATCAATGGATTTCGCAATCTCGCCAAGTGACAGGCGCTGCATCTGGAAGAGATCGCGTTCCGAGACTAGCCCAACCAGCCGTCCCTCGTCTGTCACGAGAACGTGTCGGAAGCGTCGTTCCGCCATTATCTTTGCCGCCTCAAACACCGTCGCTGTCGAGGGTAATGCAACCGGGTCGGTAGTCATCACGCTGGCAATCGCGGCGGATTGGTCGATTTGTGGAAGCGCAACACGCGCCAACACATCACGCTCGGTAAAAATACCGCGGGGGATCGTTGATGACTCTTCGACTACTATCATCGAGCCGATTTTTAGCTGCTGCATCATCGCCAGCACTTGGCTAATCGGGGTAGCCGCATTGACCGTGACCGGCGGGCGCTTGATAAGTGACCGCAACGGGCTTGCCATCGTTTGTGCACCCGAGACGTTCCGGCTGAATTCACTTTGTATATGCTGTCGCGACAAATCAAGCATATGTGCGAGGCGCGCGGTGGCGAAATTCCGAAACTCAGGTGAGGTCTCCATCACCTCAGCGAAGCCAGATTCACTCAATTCATAACAGAACACATCCGTCGCGGCGGAAAATGTCAGCACCGTGGCGCGCTTGGAAATCATGGCACCGATTGGAAACATCTCGCCTTCCACCAGCGTAAGCGGTCGTTCGCTTAGGGAGGGCGAAGGGTTGACGCCCACCACCTGACCGCGCTGCAAAATTGATAGCGTATTCACAACACCGTCCTCCGGGGACTTGATGACACTACCCTCGGCGTAGTAACGCAACGTCAGATTCGCCGCGAGTCGGCTAATCGCCGACTCGCTCATTTGATCAAAGGGCGCGTGGCCGCGCAGTTCGGCAACGGTTGCGGCGAGGATCGTGGGTGATGGTTGGACGGCCATGCAGACTCCCGAAGGGCCAACGTCGACTGGCTAACCCCAGTATCGACGGGCATTTCCGAGCAAAACATACTGGAAACACCCGCCGATGCTAGACTTTCTAAATTGGCTTCTTCAGCTGTTCCAGAATCGCCGGATTCTCCAAGGTCGAAACATCCTGCGTGATGTTTTCCCCTTTTGCAATGGAGCGCAGCAGACGCCGCATGATCTTGCCACTGCGCGTCTTTGGCAGGTTATCGCCAAAACGAATGTCTTTCGGCTTGGCGATGGGACCGATCTCTTTGCCCACCCAATCCCTCAACTCTTTCGCAATGCGCAGTGCTTCTTCGCCCTCAGGCCGTTTGCCCTTCAGCACCACAAAGGCGCAAATCGCTTCACCGGTCAGATCATCCGGGCGACCAACAACTGCCGCTTCCGCAACCAATTTCGAATTCGACACCAGCGCCGATTCAATCTCCATTGTGCCAAGTCGATGGCCGGAGACATTGAGCACGTCGTCGATACGCCCCATGATGGTGAAGTAGCCGTCATCTTTGTCACATACCGCGCCGTCGCCAGCCAGGTAGAGCTTACCGCCCAACTCTTCGGGGAAGTAAGTCTTCTTGAAGCGCTCAGGGTCACCCCAGATGGTGCGCACCATCGATGGCCAGGGGCGTTTGACGACCAAGATTCCGCCCTGCCCGTTCGCTACATCGTGGCCGGTTTCATCCACAATTGCCGCCTGAATTCCGGGAAGCGGTAAGGTGCAAGAGCCGGGCTTGAGCGGCGTGACGCCGGGCAACGGCGTAATCATGTGGCCACCGGTTTCGGTTTGCCAGAATGTATCCACAATCGGGCAGCGTGATCCGCCGATGTTCTGGTAGTACCACATCCACGCTTCCGGATTGATCGGCTCGCCGACAGAGCCAAGAATTCGTAACGAGTTGAGGTTGTAGTTTCGCGGGTGTACGGTCGGGTCGACTTCACCCGCCTTAATGAGCGAGCGAATCGCCGTCGGTGCGGTGTAGAAGATCGTCACTTTGTGGCGCTGAATCATGTCCCAGAAGCGGCCGGCATTAGGATGGGTGGGAACGCCCTCAAAAATGAGCTGCGATGCACCGGCTGCCAGCGGTCCGTATGCGACGTAAGAGTGGCCGGTCACCCAACCGATATCCGCGGTACACCAAAATAGGTCGGTGGGCTTCACGTCGAAGGTCCACTTCATCGTTAGCGCGGCCCACAATAGATAACCACCCGTTGAGTGCTGAATACCTTTAGGCTTGCCTGTCGAACCCGAGGTGTAGAGGATGAACAATGGGTGCTCGGCGTTCACCCACGTCGGCTCGCACTCATCCGATTGCGCAGGCTCGAGGTCATGCCACCAACTATCGCGACCCGCCACCATGTTGACGGCGTTGCCAGTGCGCTTATAGACGATGCAGTTCTTCATATGTTCGCAGCCACCCATCGCAATCGCCTCATCGACAATCGCCTTGATCGGCAGTGCCTTGCCACCACGCATTTGTTCATCCGAGGTGATAACGGCAATCGCGCCGGCGTCAATGATGCGTTCCTGCAATGACTTGGCGGAGAAGCCGCCGAACACCACGGAGTGAGTCGCGCCAATACGCGCACAAGCCTGCATCGCGATCACCCCCTCGATGGTCATCGGGATATAGATAATGACCCGGTCGCCTTGTTTAATGCCCTTTGACTTCAGTACATTGGCAAATCGGCTCACCCGCGCCAGCAAGGCACGATAGGTAATCTCGGTCACCTGCCCGTCGTCGGCCTCAAACTTAATGGCCACCTTGTCGCCAAGTCCGGCAGCAACTTGCCGATCAAGACAGTTGTAAGACGCATTCAGTTCACCATCCTGAAACCACTGATAAAACGGCGCATTGGTTTCATCCAACACCTTGGTGAACGGTGTTTTCCAAGACAGATGCTCGCGTGCCAGCCCACCCCAGAAACCGGTCTCATCGCGCCGGGCATCGGCGCACATTGCATCATAAGCCGCACGGCCTGAAATCGCCGCCGCTTTCATCAGCGCCTCAGGCGGCTGAAACAAGCGGTTTTCGTGCATGACTGATTCGATACCTGACATTTTCTCTCTCCTCGTACGCTTATTGGCTTAATTTGGTGGACATATTTATAGCACACCGGTCGGCAACCTGGCTCCCACAAGACGCCGACGAGTTCAACAAATATGGCATGCCGGAACGGTTCCGCCCCAACTCCAGCGGCTGCCGCACAAAATGTCTTATGTCTTATATAAGAGTTGTTGACGCACTGCAACATCTTGGGTATCGTAGCGTCTACGTATCCACTGCTTTTGATCTAGGACAAACAAAGTCGACACCATGAGCAACCTAAACGATATCCATCTTTCGAGCACCTCTGCCGCACTCCTTGGGGACTACTGGCCGGGCATCCAGATTTATTACCCGCCGGTGAAATACGCCCCATCGCTGGGCATTTACGAGGATCTCGAGCAGGCTGCACAACGGTTTAAGAAGCACGCCGTCCACACGACGGCACACACACTTTTGTTTGATCTCGAAGACGGCTGCCGGCAAAAAGAAATGTCGCGCGAGTTGCTTAGTCGCGAGCTCCCCGGCATGCCAAGTCGCAAAGAGGTGCAGATTGCGATTCGTATCAATCCATTTCGCACTGAGGAATATGAGAGGGATTTGTTGCTCATCCGCGACCTCGCTAATTACATTGATGTTGTGATGTTGGCCAAGGCCGGTGAAGCCTATGGTTCGGCTGAAATTCGTGATCTTTCCGCAGTGCTGGTGGGCCTGAACCACCGCATGACCATCCAACCAATCATCGAGCACCCGAAGTCACTCAAGATTGCGCCCGACCTGATGCAGTACGCAACGGTCAAACATGTCGTATTTGGGATCCACGACTTTTCGAAAGCGATGGGCATCCAAATCACGCCGCGGCGCTGGACAGTGGAGCTCGCCTACTTCATGAACCAGGTCCTATTCGAAGCGCGTATTGCGGGCAAGGGCGTGATCGGCGGGGTGGAAACGCTAATCGGTCAGTCGGCGATGCCAGAGTCCAGTGTGGAGCCGGATGATGTGCGACGTTGGCTCGACCTGCACGGTGACGACGAATCCCGCGTTGTTTACCGCCATGCGTGTGAAGAGGCGGCGATGGGGATGACCGGCAAACAAGTCATTCATCCATTTCACATCCACCCCTGCAAGGTTGCCTACACCCCGTCGCCGACAGACACAAAAACCAAAATCGCCATCCTCAAAGCGGCAATCGAGGCCGATGCCCTGCTGGGCGGCGCAATCAAGTTCAATGGTGAGATGCTCGATCCACCGATGTTCGGCAAGGCACTACAAACGCTGCTGCGTGCCCATTCACTACACGCCTTGTCAATCGAAGACACCGCCTTTGCCGTAGAGGTATTGAAGAAACTTCCAGAGCAGGTGATCAGGGAGAACTGGCCATACGGCGTGATTCTCTGATTGATCAAGTGGTGGCGTCGCTACGCCCCCCTCCTCCATATCCTGCTGCACATGCCTGGTCTCCATACCTAAACTCTCCTTCCTGCCAATGAAAGCCAGAAGACTCGCCTTTCCACCCTACCCCGCCTGGACGTGGCACGTGCCACAGTTCTTCAACATTGGTGTTGCATGCACGGATGCGCACTTAGAAACGGAGGTTGAGTCCCGGGTCGCCATGATCGTTGAAGACGACGCGATGGGCACAGTTACCGCAAGTTATCGTGAGCTCGCCGAACGCAGCAGCCAGTTCTCCCAGGTACTGCGAAAACATGGCGTCGTTGCAGGCGAACGTGTCCTTGTTCGCCTACCCAATAGCCTTGAATACCCCATCGCATTTTTTGGCACGATGAAAGTCGGAGCGATCGCCGTGCCAACATCCACACTTCTCACGCCGGAGGAAGTGCAGTACCTGGTGAAGGACTCCGGCGCGAAGGTACTGGTGATGGACAAAGCGAGTTGGTCACTATTGGCAAAGACATTGCCAAACAGTGGAAATGTTGAACTCGTATTAACAACCGGGGAAGGGCAACAAGCGGCGCTGCCAGGTGTTGAGGTGCGCGACTTAAATCAAGCGCTGCGAGAAATCACTGCGTTCTCCGCACCACACGCAACCCGCGCTGATGACCCGGCCTATCTCGTCTACACGAGCGGCACAACCGGCTATCCCAAGGGTGTCTTGCATTCACACCGCGCGTTGATTGGGCGCGAACCCGCGTCGCAATACTGGTTCAACTTCAGCGGGACGCAAGTTGACCGCATTGTGCATTCTGGGAAATTCAACTGGACCTATGTACTCGGCTCGGGCCTGATGGATCCTCTCTATCGTGGTAAGACGGTTATCGTCCACGAGGGAAAGAATGATCCGCTGTTGTGGCCACGCCTGATCGCCAAACACAACGCGACAATCTTTATTGGTGTGCCAACCATCTATCGGCAGATCGTACAAAAGACCACGATCGGCAAAGCCGACGTGCCCAGTCTGCGCTTTTGCATGAGCGCTGGCGAGCACTTGTCTGATGACATGCTCACGCAGTGGCGCGATCGATTTGGCATGGATATTTTTGAAGCGGTCGGCATGAGCGAGTTTTCATACTATCTCTCTCAGTCGGTTCATCGGCCGATCCGTGCGGGATCGGCAGGCTTCCCGCAGCCGGGACACGATGTCCGGCTGATCGATCCAGAAACGTTGGCGCCCACACCGGTTGGCGAGGAAGGCATGATTGTCATCCCGGAAAATGATCCCGGACTATTCCTGCGCTACTGGCAATTGCCGGAGGAAACGGCAAAGTTACGCCATAACGGCTATTTCTTTACTGGCGACCACGCGCGTATCGACGAGGATGGATACTGGTGGTTCCTCGGCCGCAAAGACGACATCATCAAAAGCTTTGGCTACCGCGTGTCGCCGTATGAAGTCGAGCGGGTGATGAAATCGAACGATGCCGTGGCGGATTGCGCCTGTATCGGCGAAACGATTGACAAAGACAAACTTATCGTCGTCGCCTACGTGATCTTGCAGCCCGGCAAAACGACCTCTAGCGAAGAACTACTTGCCTTCGGCCAGGCACACCTTGCAGCCTATAAAGCACCCAAACGCATCTATCTGGTGCGAGATTTCCCGCGCACTAAGAATGGTAAAATTCTTCGCAGAGACATCGCGCCTTCGATGGCGACACACCGGTCTGTCTAGCCCTACTAGGGTGCTAACCCCCTGTCTGTCATGTGAATGTCCCACACCACGCTGAAACTTAGCGACCCCGTCCACTTTTCCCGGCAAATGTAAGTTTGGCGGGATTTGCTTTTTCTACATTTATATTTGAATGCGCCCCTGATATGGATCAGATCACGACCCGCCAAAAGTTTCTGAACCCACTTTCTGGCTTTATCTTCTGGAGCCGCTGGCTGCAAATGCCGCTCTACATCGGCCTCATCCTCGCGCAAGGCGTTTACGTGTTTCATTTTTGGGTCGAACTTGTGCATCTGATAGAAGCTGCTCTAGGAAACAAGGATGCACTTGCCTCGCTAGTGGCGAGTGTCGGATATAAGGGTGAGCCAAAATTCAACGAGACGGTGATCATGCTTGTGGTCCTCGCGCTGATCGACGTGGTGATGATTTCAAATTTGCTGATCATGGTAATCGTCGGCGGTTATGAGACCTTTGTCTCCCGTCTCGGCCTGCAGGATCATCCGGATCAACCGGAGTGGCTTTCGCACGTCAATGCCTCGGTGCTAAAGGTGAAACTCGCCACTGCGATCATCGGCATATCATCAATTCATCTACTCAAAACGTTTATCAATGCCGAAAATTACTCAGAAAAAGTATTGCTCTGGCAAACGGTAATCCATATGGCGTTCCTCTTCTCCGCGATGGCAATCGCCGCCTGTGATCGCATCTTGCCGCAACCAAGCAGACACACCACACCGCACTAGGAGCCGCAAATGCCCACCGTCATCAAGCAGGAAGACTTCATCAGCTCGGTTGCGGATGCGTTCCAATACATCAGCTACTACCATCCGGTCGATTACATCAAGGCATTGCACGAGGTTTACCAGAAGGAGCAATCACCCGCGGCTAAAGATGCGATGGCGCAAATTCTGATCAATTCGCGAATGGCGGCAGAAGGCCATCGTCCGATCTGCCAAGACACCGGCATTTGTATCGCGTTCATTCGTGTTGGCATGGATGTGCGTTTTGAAGGTCCCGCCGTTGGGCCACGGCTAACGCCGGAGCAGATGGTGAACGAGGGTGTGCGCCGCGCCTACACCGATATCAATAATCCGCTGCGCGGCTCGATGTTGACCGACCCGGATGGCAAGCGCAAAAACACCACGGACAATACGCCCGGTGTCACACACATTGAAATCGTACCGGGTGATAAGGTGGAAGTCATCGTCGCTGCCAAAGGCGGCGGCTCGGAGAATAAATCCAAGTTCGCCATGTTGCTGCCAAACGACAACATCGTCGATTGGATTCTTTCCGTCGTGCCGACTATGGGTGCCGATTGGTGCCCGCCAGGCATGTTGTCACTCGGTATCGGCGGCTCGCCGGAAAAAGCCATGCTCATGGCGAAGTGGGCGATGATGGAGCCGCTAAACATCCACGAACTTCAAGCGCGAGGGCCATCCAACCGAGCCGAAGAACTGCGCTTGGAAATCTACGAAAAGGTAAACGCTCTCGGTATTGGTGCACAGGGTCTTGGCGGACTGAGCACGGTACTCGATGTGAAAGTGACCGACTATCCCACCCATGCCGCCTCGAAGCCGGTGGCGTTATTACCAAACTGTGCGGCAATGCGGCACGCGCATTTTGTATTGGATGGCAGCGGCCCCGCCGTCCTTGAACCGCCTTCGCTCGCGGACTGGCCTTCACTGACGCAAGATCTATCGACTTGCAAACGTATCAACATCGACGGCATTAGCAAAGCCCAGTTGGGTGAGTTACGTTCGGGTGATCGCGTCCTGCTTAGCGGCAAGATTCTCACTGGACGCGACGCCGCACACCGTCGGCTGGTGGAGATGATGAACCGTGGTGAAAAACTGCCTGTCGATTTCACCGGACGCATCATCTACTACGTCGGTCCGGTAAATCCGGTTCGCGACGAGGTCGTTGGCCCTGCGGGCCCAACCACCGCATCACGCATGGATAAATTTACGGCGGATATGCTCGAACGAACGGGCCTGATCGGCATGATTGGCAAATCCGAGCGCGGCACCGCCACGATTGAAAACATCAAAAAGAACGGCGCGACTTATTTCATTGCGGTCGGTGGCGCGGCCTACTTGGTATCCAAAGCCATCAAGTCATCACGCCTAGTTGCGTTCGAAGACCTCGGCATGGAAGCTATTTACGAATTTGAGGTCAAAGACATGCCGGTCACCGTCGCGGTTGATTCGACCGGAACGGCGGTACATCGCACGGGTCCGCAAGAGTGGCGTACAAAAATCGGCAAGATCCCGGTTGTCATTGTCTAGCCATTTGTTTATCTCGCGCTGACGAGCGCCATAGTCGCATCCACAACCACCAGCCACCACCAACCGGCGCCCAACACGAAACACGCCGCAGCACCATGGATCTACGATTGAGTCGGACATCAAACTCTGGAGGGCGCGTCACCCTCATTGACGGGTCGGCGGGGCTCGGGACGACGATCGCGGTGTTGGTGAGCAACTATTTTCCCGATGCCGCCATCGAAGATATTGATCTGTTTTCACAAACCATGCGTGGGGCCGGCATGGCCGCCAGGATAGCGACCACGTGATCGTTATGTTGGTCGCTCAAAGTTTAATCAGCCCGCGCGGCGCTTTTGTCGCCACTAAACCGACATCAGCACCGCCCTCGCCGGTAGACCCGCAACAGCGCAACCGCCAAAAGAATATTCTTGATGAGCCAACCCACTGTCTTTATTCAATCGTCTGATTCCCTGTTGCTGGCGCGCGCCGCACGGCAGACCGCGCCAGTGATGATTCTCGCGGCGGATGCGGCGGACGCTGAACGACTCGCCACCGAGATTGCCTGGTTCGATCCCACGCTCCGGGTTTGCCGCCTACCCGATTGGGAGACCCTGCCATACGATCATTTTTCACCGCATCCAGACTTGGTGTCAGAGCGTATCTCGACACTCTATCGATTGTCGCGGGGTGATTTCGATGTTGGCATCGTGCCGGTCACCACCGCCATGACGCGCTTGGCACCGCGCGAGTATTTGGCGGGTCGCGCTTTCTTTTTACGAACAAAAACACCGCTGGATCTTGAGGTGTTCCGCAACGACCTGAGCTTCGGCGGATATACGTCTGTCAAACAGGTAATGGCACCGGGCGAATACGCGATTCGTGGCGGCCTCGTTGATTTGTACCCGATGGGTTCCACCGTGCCCTACCGCATCGACCTGTTCGGTGATGAGATTGAAGCAATCCGCACCTTTGACGTCGACACCCAGCGCAGCATTTATCCCGTCAACGAAATTCGTTTGTTGCCGGCGCGTGAATTTCCGCTCGACAAACAGGGGCAGCATCAGTTTCGCGAGCAGTTCCGCGACCGCTTTGAAGGTGACCCGTCGAAGTCGCGTATGTACAAAGATGTCTCGGCGGGCATGGCACCCAACGGCATCGAGTATTTCCTGCCGCTGTTCTTTGCTACCACCGCCACGGTGTTTGATTATTTGCCGCCAACCGCGCGGATGTTCCTGCATGGTGAGGTCGAGCCGATCGCGGACGCATTCTGGCGCGACGTGAAATCACGTTACGACTTGACGCGTGGTGACCGCGATCATCCACTTTTGCCACCGGCTGATGTGTTTCTACCGGTTGAGGAGTTGTTTCGTGGCGTAGGCCGTTTCGAGAAACTTACCGCCGCGCAGATCACGCAACCGATCTCGTCATTGCCGGCCGTCGAGGTTGACCGCAAAGCCGCTGACCCGCTCGCGCGTCTCAAGCAATTCGTTGCTACCTTCGATGGCCAGGTGGTGGTCGCCGCCGAGAGTCTCGGGCGACGCGAAACCATACTGACCTTCTTTAATGACCACAAACTAAACACCTTTACTGGCGGGGATTTTCAGGCAGTTTTGGCCGGAAACGCCCGTGCTGATTCGACTTTGCCTAGTTTATTGGTCACGGTAGCGCCGATACAACGCGGCTTTATCGCCGTTGATGACAAGCTTGCCCTCGTGACGGAAAACGAGCTTTACGCCAGCGAGGTGAAACAATCGCGGCGACGAGAGAAATCGCGCACCAACGCTGAAGGCATGCTGCGTGATTTGGCTGAAGTGAAGTTGGGTGACCCGGTAGTGCATGAGCTGCACGGCATCGGCCGTTACATGGGCTTGGTGTCGATGGACCTTGGTGAAGGTGCCATGGAGTTCCTTGAGCTTCACTACGATGGTGAAGACAAGTTGTTTGTGCCGGTCTCACAGTTGTCGGTCATCTCACGTTACACGGGTGCCAATCCCGATTCGGCACCGCTGCATCGGCTGGGCTCAGGCCAATGGGAAAAAGCGCGTCGCAAAGCGGCTGAACAAATCCGCGACACCGCCGCCGAGTTGCTCAATCTCTACGCACGCCGCGCCGCACGCCAGGGGTTTGCCTTTCCCATGAAGGCCAATGAAGTGGATGCATTTGCAGCCGGGTTCCCGTTTGAAGAAACGGCCGACCAAACCGCGGCGATACAGGCCGTGACCGCCGACATGACCTCCGGCAGGCCGATGGATCGGCTGATCTGCGGCGATGTGGGCTTTGGTAAAACCGAAGTCGCCTTGCGTGCGGCTTTCTTAGCCGTGAATGCCGGCAAACAAGTTGCGATTCTCGTGCCGACTACGTTGCTCGCAGAACAGCACTTCCACAACTTCTCCGATCGTTTTGCCGAGTGGCCGGTTAAGCTCACCGAGTTCTCACGTTTTCGGTCCGCCAAGGAAACTGCCGAGGCGATCAAAGGACTGGCCAACGGCACCGTCGATATCGCCATTGGCACACACAAACTCATCCAGAAGGATGTCGTCTTCAAGAATCTTGGTTTGGTCATCATCGATGAGGAACATCGTTTTGGCGTGCGCCAGAAAGAAGTCCTCAAGGCACTGCGCTCCGAGGTCGACGTACTCACACTCACCGCGACACCGATTCCGCGAACACTCGCCATGTCGCTAGAAGGCCTGCGTGATTTTTCCGTGATTGCCACCGCCCCGCAACGCCGCCTCTCAATCAAGACGTTTGTCCACACACTGTCTGAAGGCACGGTGCGCGAAGGCATCATGCGTGAACTGAAGCGAGGTGGGCAAGCTTACTATTTGTACAACGAAGTTGAGACCATCCAAAACCAGCTGGAACGCCTGCAACGTCTCATCCCCGAGGCGCGTATCGCGGTGGCGCACGGCCAGCTGCCAGAGCGTGAACTAGAACGCGTCATGCGCGACTTCTATCACCAGAAAGCCAACGTGTTGTTGTGTTCGACCATCATCGAGACCGGCATCGATGTACCCACTGCCAACACCATCCTCATTCATCGTGCGGATAAGTTTGGGCTGGCGCAGTTGCATCAGTTACGCGGACGGGTTGGTCGTTCACATCACCAAGCCTACGCTTATCTTTTGACGCCGCCTGAAGAGGGTTTGAACATCAACGCCAAACGTCGTTTGGAAGCGATTCAAACGATGGAAGATCTGGGCGCGGGTTTCTACCTTGCCATGCATGACTTGGAAATCCGTGGTGCCGGTGAAGTGCTCGGCGATTCACAGTCCGGCGGCATTCAGGATATCGGCTTCACGCTTTACACGGATATGTTGAACCACGCGGTGAAGTCGCTCAAGGCCGGTAAGGAGCCGGATTTGTCAAAGCCGTTAAGTGTATCGACAGAGATCAATTTGCATGCGCCGGCGTTGTTGCCGGACACCTTCTGCGGCGACGTACACGAACGTTTGGTGATCTATAAACGACTCGCCAATTGTGACTCGGCCGATATGCTTGAACAACTGAAGGAAGAGTTGATTGATCGCTTCGGCACCTTGCCGGACGCCACTTCAAATCTCTTCGACAGTCACGCGCTACGTATCACCGGCAAGCCGTTGGACCTGATCAAGATTGACGCGAGTGCCGTGTCGATCACCATTCAGTTCGGGCCCGACACACCGATACATCCACACCGCGTGATCCAACTCGTGCAGCAAAAGCGCCACTTCAAGTTGGCCGGTCCTGATAAGCTGAAGATCGAGAAACCAATGCCCAATCTGCATGATCGTGTCCTCGCGATCAAGGCCGTCTTGTACGAACTCACGCCGATCGTGTCGCAGGCAAAGGTGGCGGCATGAGTGCCCCGCAGCCGAGGAAACTCAGCGAGTTTCGTCTGCTCGCGATGGATATGGATTCGACCTTGATCACCATCGAGTGCATCGATGAGATCGCGGACTTCGTCGGAAGAAAAGCTGAAGTTGCCGCGGTGACAGAAGCCGCCATGCGCGGTGAAATCGACTGGCCTACCTCGTTCAGGCAACGCGTCGCGCTGCTTGCGGGGCTCGATGAGGCCGCTCTGCAACAAGTTTATGACCAGCGGCTACAACTTTCGCCCGGCGCGGAAACATTGGTGGCGGCTGCAAAGGCCGGGGGAATTTTTACCCTGCTTGTTTCGGGTGGTTTTAACTTCTTCACCAATCGGCTGAAAGAGCGCCTTGGATTGGATGCCGCGTTTTCCAATCAACTGGAAATCATCGACGGCAAACTCACCGGACAGGTGTTAGGGCCGCTTTGTGATGCCGATGCCAAGGCACAACACGTGCGCGATTTTGCACAACAACTTGGTGCCAGCCGCGAGCAAATCATGGTCATCGGTGATGGCGCCAACGATCTAAAGATGATGGCGGTCGCCGGAACATCTGTCGCTTACTACGCCAAACCAATCGTACAGGCGCAAGCGACGATGGCGATCAACGCCGGCGGGCTCGACGAGGTGTTACACCATTTCCCGGCGCCTTAGTTTGCGGAGTGGTAACGGGATCGCAAAGCACCGGAGCTGACCCATAGCCGAAATCGCGGTTGCCCGAAAGCCGTCATTCACTAAGCACTCACTTCAATTGGCTCTTGGCAGATTTGGCAGGGTGGGCGAAGTAACGCGTGCCCACAAACAGCCGATTGCGTGGGCAGATGAATCCTGCCCACCCTACGCTTGATCAAGGAGCGCACGATCGCAAATTCCATCCAACACCAAGGCGGCTCTATTGACGCAAGGTGAAGTCCCCAACGACAAGCGCTTCATTGGCCCCAGAAAGGCGTATCGAAAAAACGCGGGTTGTTCCGGGAACGACTTCGCGAGCACCCTTCAAATCTCTGACCATTACGTTTAGACCGGTCACGTTCTGTGACGTATCAAAGCTCGCGCTGTACTGCCACTCAACTGCCTGTGGATTCATGCGGACGCCGTCAGCCAGCCCCGCACCCTGCTTCTCCAAGAAAATCTTAAGGGACTCGAAGTCTGCAGGCACGTAGCCCTTGCCGCCGCCCGCTCCAGTGAACGCGAGTCCTGACCGTTGCGAGAGCCCACCCAGTACAAATGCGAGCGGCATGTCAGCATTTGCAGCTCTCTGCAGTACATGAGTCGGAACTACAAATCGAATTCCAGACACTGGCCGGGGCAGAGACTGGTGTCGAACAAAGTTCGGGATCGACTCTGCCTTGGGGTTCATCGATTTACCTTCGCCATAACTTCCGTCACCCACGGGCTGCTGCGGCGGAGATGCTACCGAGTCGAGCGCCAAAAGCAGTGATACGAGGGCTAATACGGGCACTGAAAATCTGAACATAAAATACCTCCTGTAGAGAGACTTCCTGGCTACAACACGCTAGAGGCGCCGTGTGGGCAGCCGACCGAAACCTTGCGGCGACGATGAGAGTTGGGGTGCTTGGGTGCAAAGTAGTCCCTGTGATGCAGCTACCCGGCCGAGTGCCCAACTGTCTCGGCCAAGCATTGATCGCCCGTGTGGCCGCGATTCGAAAAGCCCTTCACCGAGAGCCCGCGAGTGCGGAAGGCGGAGGCTAGGACCGTGTTCGATCAACAATTCGATCAGGCGAGCGCAGTCTGCAAGGACATCGACCGGCCACGATTCAATCTCTGCACGCACACGCTCGTGGATGCACGCACACGCTCGTGGAAATACTCAATTTCAAACGCCATGCGCCAACGTTAGCAAATATGCAAACCATTGACAAGCGTGGGATGCAAAGTTGTAGGACTGCTTTCGGCTGATCGTGCCCAACTCTCAGCCCCTCCACAAGTCTGGCCATCGTTCAATTGCAAACGATATTCTCGATCCGCTACTGCTTGCCGCGAATCTCCGCCAGCAATTCCGTCGCGCCGTAGATACTCTTTAGCGCTTCCAAAATGCCGTCACTGGTCACACCCACGCTGCGGTTGAATTTCTGGTCGAACCAATAAGCGCCACTGTGGGAGTGTTTGTTACCGTCAAAGGCGAGACCCACAATCTCCGCCTTGCGATTAATCATGGGGCTACCCGAATTGCCACCGATGATGTCGTTGGTCGTCACGAAGTTGAGTGTTTGTGTGAGTTGCATTTTGTCTTTGGCGGCGAGCCACGATGCTGGCAATGCGTAGGGTGCAGCACCTGTATGCCGGTTAAACGCGCCGGCAAAATCTGTGAATGGCACGACCGGTTTTCCGCGTTCCATCCAGCCTTCAACCGCGCCGTAACTCAAGCGCAGCGTGCCGGTTGCATCTGGATAGGTTTGTGAACCTGACATTGCAAATCTGACTTTGGCGATGAGCTCGGCATTTTTCTGTTCGACCGCACTCACGTCGTTGTCAAAACGTTTGCGGACCGCCATCGCCGCCGCATCAATGTCGCGTACCAGCTGGATAAAGGTGTCGTCGGCTTTTTCTACTGCAGCACGGTCCCCTGTCCAAAGTGCTTTGCGATACGTGGCGTCGGCCAACTTGGTGCCATCAACCAACCGGCTAGCGACTTGCTCAGGCAACTCCTTCCCCAGGGAATAATTGGGGACAGACCATCATGGCACTACCTTAAGCGATTTTCGCGCTTCGAGGATAGCGGCTCGGGCTTGATCACGTGGGACTGTCAAGTAGGCATGCGTTGTTGGTCGTCGCTTGACGGCAT
>Ga0315900_10003117_pt1 | contig 24531 bp, 24 predicted proteins | sample LakEriMetagenome_FD_203521 | JGI IMG/M metagenome (GOLD analysis project Ga0315900, IMG submission 203521) | Freshwater fungal communities from buoy surface, Lake Erie, Ohio, United States - Buoy 12 MA114 | ecosystem: Environmental > Aquatic > Freshwater > Lake > Lake biofilm | place: USA: Lake... | reverse complement strand
AGTTTGGATATTTCTTTAAATGCATTTCTTTGTTACGAGTAACTAGTTCTTCCCATGTTTCGCGTCTTTGTAGTTCCGGGATATACTTAGCATACTTCATGTGTACGGTAATGTCGGATAGTATCCGATTCGAAATGTCCATCATGTTTCCTTAATATTGTTTTGTTATAGAGTAAAAAAATGTAACCCGTAAAAGTTACATTTTCATTTGATTTTCGCATATAAATATACGTCGAGGTATTCGAGCATAACGATTTTTATACGAAAACATTTAGTTTTTACCCAAAGTCATCTGTTTGTATTTCTTTGTATTTTTGAGCTATCATCTTACGTGCTAGTTCATTTCCATTTTCCATTTGCTTTTTAGTATCCTTACCTTGCACCGATGTCTCTGCGTATATGTTAATCTGTCCATTAGACATATTCATCTTACTAGGCAATGTAATACCGTCAGGTCCGAAACGATTCTTAATTACGTGCCAACGACCTGTACCAGCTAATTTATCTGTTACTTTACGAGACAATGATATTACGAAGTCAGCAACCATCACTTTACCATATGATTCAGCAATCTTCTCTGCTCCAATAACATCCTCTTCAAGTGCCGATCGATTTGCTTGTGATGCTGTCCAAATTGGCACTCCATATTCACCTGCCATACCACGAAGGTCTTCATATATACCTTCTAGTTCATGACGTTTCTCTTGTCCATGTCCTCGTAACAAGTCAGCATAGTCAACAATAATAACATCTGGAGTAATACCTTGCATTATGCATTTTTCTACATGAGCTCTCAAGCCCATTACAGAACATGTCTTAGTTGGGTAGTACTTAATGATTAGGTTACCAGTTAGTTTTGCTAACTCTTCCTTAACTTGATCTTGGTAATGTTTTAAGTTTTGATTTGCTATACCAGTTATAACACTATCGAAGCGTAAGCCGACATATGCTCCATTCAATTCCAGAGTATAGTAAATAACATTGAGTCCTTTCTTAAGAGCATGTGCTCCTATATTTACAAGACCCCATGACTTACCAATACCAGCTGGAGCTACGAATACTCCTAACTCACCTTTACCTAAACCACCCGATGTTAACTCATTGATAATGTCCCATGGCGTTTCTCGTGTATCGCGTACTGACTCCGCGTAACGTTCATCGATACTAGTCATGTAGTCATGACCTATATCTTTATCACCGCCGGACTTTAAAGCTGCATCTATTTTTGCTTTAATGTCATCGTAACGACCAGTTTTAAGCAAATCAACTGATGCAATAATTGCTTTTTTGATTTCTTGATTCTTACAGAAGTCTAAAGCTTGCTGTTTTATAAAATCTAAGTCTGATGCTTCTGTATATTTCCAAGCATCTTTTAAATGTTCTTTAATCTGTGTTACTAATACATCATTATCTACTTCTTGAAGTTTAACTTTCATTACTTCTAAAGTAGGCGATGTCTTGTATTGTTTAAAGTACTCTAAAGAAGTATCTACAATCCATTCATTAGCTTCACTTTCAAAATATTTTGGAGATAGTATGTCTGCTATCTGTTGTAAAAAGCCTTTATCGGTCATCAAAGCCGTAATGACTTTAATTTGAAAGGCATATCCATAGCTTGATAAACGGTCTGTCATGCAATTATTATATTAACAATTTCTGAAAAAATCAAATGCTTGTATGAGCATTTAGTGTACTAAAAGATGCTAGCCAAGAATCAACGTCTTTAATTGTCGTATACATCTTATCTAACATAAACATCTTTTTGAACTCATACACATTTGTTCTACGTACTGGTTCTCGGACTAAATTCAATGCTAATAGTTTAGCATTACCTGCAATATCAACTTGTTTAAGTTGCATTAGTTCATGATTCATGACCAATTGTTCACGATTAGCTAAAAGCGACTCATGAACGTTATGTTTCTTTTGTACTGTATCGGCATATGTCATTAATTCATCAATACCAACTTCACGTTGTTCCTGAAGAATTGGAAAATGTTTGATAAGTGTTTTTAATCCAACGCCCTTAAGGCCTGGAATATTATCAGACTTATCACCTGTTATTGCGCGATACATTAAATAGTTATGTGCCGGTAAACCAATTTCTTGTTGTAGCACCTCTGGAGTGTACAATATCTTTTTAACTGGACTCCAAACACTGATACGATTATTTACTAATTGTAAAAAATCTCGGTCTGTAGATACAATCGTAACTTTATGTTTATCATCAGTATATACTTCATTAGCAATATACGCAATGATATCATCTGCTTCAACATTATCAATTGCTATAGTAGTTACTGGAAGAAAACCTAGATATTCAATTACACGACCAAATTGTCGTTTCATCGATGCTGATTCATCTTCGAGATTAGCAAATTCCTGATAGCGATTAAATGCCGTTTTTACAGCTCGGTTACTTTTATAACCAGAATACATTTTTTTACGTTTAGCCGAACCGCCTTTACCATCAAATACAATGATACAACGCGTTGGCTTCAGTTGGCGAACGACAGATGCAACGGACCTTAAAAAGCCCGTTACACCGCCGATATGTTCACCGTCGTCATTTAAAGCAGGTACTGCTGAAAAGACGCGAATAAATGTATTTAGTCCATCTATAACAAGAATTCTACTCTCAGCTGTTTCGCTTTGAGCTTGTTCATGTTCTGATGTAACTTGTTTAAATAGTTCTAAATACTTTGGGTTCATGATTCTTCACTTACAAAATCTTCATCAATCGAAATGTCGTCTATACCAATGGCACCAGACTGATACTTAAAGATATAAGCTTCACAAATTGCATTGTAAATTTCATCTTTTAGCGCCGGTTCAGCTTCTAGCGTTCCTTGGAAATCTTTTGAAAGAAACTTTACAGCTTTGCCATCAGCTTTAGTATATGTATACCAAGCACCGGCTTGCGTTACTAGCTTATACTCTTTCATTACTTCTAACCAACCACCGTAATTATCAATGCCCGATTCAAAGTAAATGTCATAATCAATTGACTTAAGGGGTGGACCCATACGATTCTTGATTACTTGTACTCTAGTTTTAATTCCAATAATCTGTTCTACGCCGTTTGAATCTTTAGCTTTAATTTGTCCTACAGACTTAAGTCGTAGACGAACTGAAGCGTGGAATGGAATAGCTTTACCACCTGATGTAGTCCATGGATCACCAAAACTTACACCTAAGCGAGAACGCAATTGGTTTGTAAACAATAAACAAATCTTTTCGCGCGCAATCATATTAGTGATCTTACGCATACCTTTTGATAAGATAATTGCTTTACTAGTTGCCCAACCATCCTTATCAAACTCAGCTGCCATTTCAATTTTAGTAGATGCGCCCATTACTGAGTCAACTACAATTGTAACTAAACGATCTTTGTTTGATTTACGAACAGATTCAACGATTGATTCAATAGCTTCAAATATATCTTCCATTGTTTCCAACGGAACATATAACATCTTTTTTAAATCAATACCGATTGCTTCTAAGTATTCCTTACTAACAGCGCTTTCTGTATCAATATATACAGCTAAACCGCCTTGTCGCTGCGTATCAGCTAAAGCATGCGTTGCTAATAAAGACTTACCAGATGCTTCAAGACCCGTAATTTCGGTTATACGACCAATTGGAAATCCTCCATGTGGACGATTTGAGATAGCTAAATCTAGCATGCTAGATCCAGTACCAACCCAACCAGATACATTTGAAGGGGAATCTTCATCCCCCTCCAAAAAGTATGCAGTCTTATAACCGGAGCCCTTAAACTTCTTGTTAAGATTACTAGCTAATTCGCCAGCTAATTCATCGGACAGTTCACTCTTAGATACCGCCATTTGTAACTCCTTTTAAAGATTAGTTAAATAATTCATCGAATGCGGCTCCGACATCATCTACTGAATTAACACCGTCCATAAAGCTTTCATTTGGCCTTACCCCACCACTAGATGCAGGTGCACTAGCAGTTGATGTTTCTTCTTCTGATGTAGATGTATCGCCCGTCAACCAAGTTTCTAAAGCTTCTTTCAACTCATCATAAGTTGGCTCTTTGAATACTTCTGATAGATTTGCTTGTTGCTGTGCAACTTTCTCAGCAATATTTCTATCTGTCGTTAATGGTGTCGTGTTTGGCTTAACACGTATTGCAGTTTTAGGGAATGAACCTGCTCCTTCCGCTGGAGAAAATTCTACTACAATGTCTCGACCATTCATTGGATCTGTAATATCACCATAGTCTGGGTCTGCACAAAAACCTAATAGTTCTGTGTATACGGTTTTACCAAAGCCCCAAAACTTAACACCTTCTGATTCTTTACCACGTACAATGATCGGTACATAGCAACGCATCTTCGGCTCTAGCTTCTTACCTAGTTTCCATTCATCTGAATTACCAGAATTTTTTAGTTTTTCTGCGAATTCAACTACTGGATCAGGATTGCCGTAAGTAATTGGCGATAGGAAATTCTTTTTACCTAGATCGTAATGAAAATACAATTCCTGGAACGGATTGTCTTTGTTGTGCTGATATGGCACAATTCTGATTTGTTGTTTGCCTGGTTCAGGCTTCCAAAGAAAATCTTGACGTTTTGTCTGATTTTGTAACTGATTAAGTTTTCTCTTAATTGCTTCTAAATCCATCTTTAACCTTTAATTAATTGTTATTTGTTATTTAATTTACTTGATAAGTATAAGTAAGTTCTTTCTAAATTCCTAAGGAAAAGTAAAAAAAGTTTGTTCAATTGTTATTTGTTATTCTTATATAAATATACAAAAAGCAAGGCTAACCGAATGATTAACCTTGCTTTATGATACGCTTTATTTCTTCACGAACCATGTTACGTAATGTTTCTACAGCTTCCATTTTACGGAGTGTATCCTTATTATAAGTCTTAAAATCACCACGACCTTTCATCATGTTTTTGATCTTACCTTTCATAACATGCTCATTTTCGCCGCCCATTTCAACTTTCATTTCACCCGGCTTTAAAAGAGGAATAAGCATTATCTTAGTCTCTTTTTTTGTAGCCATGTCTTTAACATAGATAACATCAATGTCTTTTGAAACGATTTGTTTGGTTGCTGGATCAGCAAATTTACGTTTTTCTGTTTCGAACTTTGAAACATAGTCTTTCGTGTTTGCAAACCATTCTTTAATATCCGCTAGGATATCATCAAGTTTTTCTGGGCTCTTAGCTACTATTCTGTATGCCATTATATATCAATCCTTTTAAATAGTTGTAAATGTATATGACGTAACCCATCGCCGTTAGTTAATACTAAACTGTTACGGTACGTTAACCAATTTATAACATATGTTTTATCTAGTACGCCGTTATTAGCTTCACGTATAATTGTGTTAAGCGCGTTAACGGTATACATTGTATTTGTTTCTTTCTTGCGATGTATTAGTATTGTATTTGGTATTCTTTTTGTATCTGCTGTATCTACATTATACGTTACGTATAAATCATTACGAACATCTGCATCCGAAAATACAAACAATCTACGCTCCACGATCGTATAGGACGTGATGATATAATCTGTGATAATATCAAGATCCTTACGATGTGCAAATGTGCATAATAATTGTGGTTTCACATTTATCCTCTATATTCTATTCCAACTCGAGAGTCCTGTACAGTAGCTTTAGGCTTTGTATTTGGCGCGGAAAGTTTAAAACGAGTTTTAAAAATCTTAGCTAACTCTTCAATTGTAGCATTCTTATCAAAAATAATATAATCGCGCTTTTCATTAACTGCCATCAATGCACCCCATTCTTCAGCATCGGCATAGTATCTAAATTCTAAAGCAGCTAATCTCGGAAAGAACTCTTTTGTATTTAATTTTCCAAAATTGTCTATGGAAGGTAATATAACGTCACCTAACATGTCGCCGTTATAATTTTTATATGCTCGTTGCAACGCAGCTGCATATAACTTGGCTACCTGATTCTTAGTAATCTTTTTACGTTTAATTAAATCTTTAATATATGTATCTGCTAAAGACTCTTTATTAGCATCATAATATAGCTGAAGACGTGTATCGTTTTTACCCTTAAGGTCTGGAAAGTCTTCTGGTAAATCTTTACCGTATAATCTAGCTATAGCTTCAAACATAAATGTCGAAACCTCTAATCCCGTGCCGTAACCAGATTGTCCTGTAAAACGAAACCCGCTATCTTTTTTCGATGTTTTCATTTCTACGTCAAATTTATCGGTACCAACATCTCCTTTGTTAGGAATATGTCCGCCCTTTAAAATCACACGTAGTAAATTTTCAGCGTTACCTGAATTAACACCGCCGATCGTCGGTTTATATGTAAACAACCAATCTACAAACGCATCTGATAATCCAATTTTTGGTAGTATAGAATTTAAGTTACCGGATATACCAAGCTTAGAAAACGGTATAGCTTTTTTAGGATTTGTTAAATAGTCACGCAATTCATTATAACTATCTAACTCAACTGCTTTATCAAAAATACGCTTGCTGTGTTGGTCATCATAACCTTTTTCTTTAAGTATTTCTATAACACCCGCTTCTGACGATAGACTATCAATTTGACGTGCAATATATTGTAATACCTGATCAGGCAATTCCGTAGATCTAATAATATCAATCAACTCATCTTTAGTCATTACTGCTTCGGATAGTATTGCCTCATCTTCTTCTACGTCATCAATAGCACTTAATTCTAATTGCAATTGCATAACAGATGACGTTAATGGATCATAGCCGCGTTCTACCATTATTTCATTCAATACTGCGTATTCTGCGTCTGTATAAGGAGATTCAGCAAACCCTTTTGGTAAGCGATAAAACCACTCGTGTATTATTTCATCGTATTCAGACTCTGAAATCGTACGTGTTGGCGACTCGATGACTGATTCCACAATCACTTCAGGTTCTGTTACAAGTTGTACAGAGTCTGTTTGTAGTATAGCATCTAGATCAACTGTCTTAACCAAAGTATCTTTCTTCATAGTGTAATAGATCTAATTTATTTGAAACATCAACTAGTTGTGCTGCATTTAACAGGTCAGACATTTCGGCTATTGAATCGTTTTGTAAATCTACAAACCCTTGCAAGAAATTAAATGTCATTAAATGCGTATCAAACATTTGTCGTGTCCAAGCCATATACTTATCACCTAATTGATATTCAATAGCATATGATTTGTTAACAACGTCAATTAAATGTGCAAAGTTGCCGTTAAACTTTATAGCTGGTAATAACGGAGTTGCATTCCAATCGACTATATATTTCTGTAATTTTTCAGCATGTTCTAACTCAGCTGCTGCTTCTTTTGTATAGAACTCAGCTGCTTTTGTATAGCCGACACCTTGACACCAGTTAGCAGCTCCTCTATAAAAGTAATGAGCTGTATATTCTTCAGCAATTGCTGAGTTTAATATGTCAACGATTTCCGGCGTAAGTGTTCTTGGTAGCATAACACTATCTTGTGATGATATAACTGTTTGCACCGTAGCTTTTGGTAATTCTGCCATACGTTTTCTTTTATTAATAAATATCTAGGAAACTCTGTTAGTCATATCTTGCATTTTATGATAATTGACGCCAGCCTTTATTTTTACCGGAAAATTACCTGCAGATATAGTATGTTTGATTTCTGTTATTAACTGCTTGCCGTCTGTAATATCAAAATCAATAAGAAATGAGTCATATGTATAAAGAATCAACTTACTATTATATCCCGTTAACAATGTATTTACTTCATTGATAACACCCATGTTATGTTCCGTCTCATATGATTGTAACAGATAGTTAAACAGTTTACCGGCATTTGGATCCGTAATCATATCGCGCGTTATTGGTCGTTTGAATACAGGAGTCAATATAAATCCATCCTTACGAAATTGTCGCCATAAATCTGCAATATAACGTTTAGTCTTACCAAAGAATGGAATCTTTTCGAACTCAGCATCAATACCACCATATAATAAATGGAACGTCATTTGTTTGCTTTGTTCGTATTCAGCATCCGTTAACTCTGTCTTACCAAAGTATTGACGGCCGAAATATGTATGTACAGATTCATCTGGTAACGTATATCCTATCAAATTAGCAATAAGACGTATATGGAACGCATCGAAGTCACATTCGATTAGCATACCGCGATTAAATCGACTTGTAATCATAGCACGGCCGCCGTCATCTTTATTCAATGCAGCAAAGTTTATACCACCGAATTTATTACTAGGACGTCCGGTACTAGTATATGGATTATACTCTGTATACAGAAATCCTCGAGAAGATTGCTGATTGAAATGCTCTTGTAATACAACGTCATCAACACGCAATCCGTTAGTTTCAATAGCATGACAATTGTCTAACATATGACGTTCATAGTTTTGAAACTCTTCGGTAACGGGATACTTGTTATACATGTACATAAATACATCACGCATTGCACGACAACGTTCCAAATGACGTGTTATTGGCAACCAATCGTTTGTGTTAGTTTCATTGTACCACCACTTCCCCCACATATCATGTGCCGGTGTATTTGTTTCATCTAATTGCAACATACGACCGGTATGCCACCAAGCAAAAAGGTCGGCGTCATAACACGGTTTGACATATGTATTTTGAAATCGTTTCTTAGATAATACAAAGATACTATGTGGACTACTCAACTCCTTTAAACGTTCTATATTAATGTTTATACAATCAATATGACGTATCGGAATGATGTAATCCGTGTCTTCTGTAATACTATATATGTATACAAAGCTTATGGTATTCTGAGTATAATGCTTAAATGGGTCAGAAATAACAGGAATCCAGAAACTAGGACCACTCTGTAATGCATCTCGTACATACCGCAAATCTTGATCTGATTCAATAAACATCACTTAATTATAAGTGCTATTTTTCAAAAGTCCAAATGCTACTTAAAAAATTCTGTTAAGTCTGATAAGTATTTACTAATTCCCGGAATAGTATCTTCTGCATTTGTTAGGATACGTAGGTTAGACTTTATTACGTCTTCTCGATTACCCGTTATACACCACTCAATACGTTTTCCGACATATAGATTTCCGTCAATGCCGCGCGTATTAACAATGTTCAACGTGTTTATTTGTTCTTTTGAAACTTCGATTATAATATACGGCTCGTTGCGTTTTTGTACAATATAACGATTTAAAATTCCAACTCGATAATCATCTGCCGTCGGCGTTGGAGAATAATAAACAGGCGTTATATAATTGTCATACTTAACTTTTTTAATGTCCGTATAACGTTTATTGTTAGGATCATTAAAATATGCTGTCGATACTTCTAATAACTCTACACTTTTATAAACATCATAACTTCGTTCTGAATAAACGGATCCGTTTGGATAAACATGATAAAATCCAATATACTCTTCACGTGAAGATAACGTGACAAATTCTTGTCCGTCGGTATAACCAATACGTATTTTTTCTTTAGGTGTATATAAACTAGGTCTAGGCATTGTTATCCTGAGTATTTATTAGCTTCAATTAAACGACATGCAGTTTCAACTTCCGTCTCCCATAATATTTGTCCAGTACCAGAAAACGTATGTGTATAGCGTAACAATGTAAATGCTACACGAGCTCCGTTTTTTTCGGTACGATATTTTTTTGGTAATAGATTAGTAGTTAACGTATCACCAAATTTAAACCCGTCAGTTCCATGGAGTTTTAATTTTAACGACAGTGGTAATAGTTCAGTGCCAAACTTAGCTTTTTCGGCCGGCGGTTGATCAACTACAACACGTTTAATTAAATCACGTAATGCAGTGATACTTTCTGGGTCAAAATTTGCTTGACCACATCGTGCCTTAGCTACGCTTATATCATCGACAGTTGGTAGTATCGCCGTTTGTATAGAATTATCTGATAAGATCTGACCAGTTGTAGTACCGGATTCGGCTGAGCCAGGCGCGGCTCCAAATATAGTTGCTTGTAAATCTTTTGGTACTGAAGATTCCAACGAAATTTCTTTTGTAGCATAATCGCCAATATCAAAACTCAACGGCGTTACTGCATTTTCAGCCGGCTGCTTTCCATTAACAACCAATATTCGAGCTTTAGTAACGTCTTTATTTTCAGGATCAGTTGTTAAATATAAATCAATAGCTCCGCCTGTATTTTCCTTTATAAGTTTAAACAGCTTTTGAAAAAATGTATCGATAGAAACTTTTGAAGCATTACGTTTATCTTCTTTTGTATCTGCATTTGGATTGGTTTCGTAATAGATACTTTTAATAGCATCGCGATTAATCAATATACCGTTCGGATCACCGTCACGTAAATTAAACGTTGACATATTTGGCACTTTTGATATTTCAAATGGCGTCCCGTCGGCTTCCTGTACTGCAGTAGCAGCCTTACCTACATACTTTGTCGTATACGTAGCGTAATCAGCCGTTAAGTCTCCCTGTCCATATGTTAATAATATAGTTAGTGGGTCTGCACTAGGTAAATTACCTATGTTTGGATAATCTAATTTTACTTTAGCTTCTTCAGAACCATTACAAACTAATTCAAATGACGTTACTAATCCATTCGGCGCTGGTTGAATAAAACGATTGAATAACGCAATAATCCATCCTAATGAAACATAAACTAGTTTATATTCATCAGTCCACATAGTATCTTGATAAGCTATGTTTTTATTTTTATATACGTCATCATCGATTGATTTAATTACAAATCCGGCCTTAGGATATTTTCCAGCATCAACAAAAACTTCTCCTGGGCCGCGGCCTCCTTCATCAGGTTGAAACAATGTACTACTTAATGTCTGAGTAGCTTGTTGAACGCAATGATCTATATAGTCTACTATAGTTGTTACGGGTTGAGTAACGTTCGGAAATATACCGGCATAATCAGCTACGTAACTAAGATTCAACTCTACAATTTTAGTCGTTTCCAATGCATTACTTTCTAACAATTCATTACCAGTACCAACAGCCTGTACAGTCATTTCAACGGTACCGTTAGCTAATAGTTTAAACGTTGGATTATATATACGAAACTTAAGTATTTCGCTCATAGATCCGTCTTGGTAACCGTATGTTATATGTAATTCTTTACCAATTCCTAAGTATACTTCATAATGTTCAAATGAAGCATGATTAGGAAATATTAACTCAACTTTAGCTCGACGCAATGTTCCGTAATCACCATCCAAACTGATTTGTGCTCCTTTTAGCATTACAGTATTAGTAGACGTCAATGCAGATTGACCACCACGTGGGTTACTATCCATTGGAAATATACGTTGGCCGCCAGAATTTATATAAAGTTTAACAACACGAGACGTTGCTTTGTATTGAGCTTTATGTTCAGCTACAAACTTTTTAGCTTCCGTTGGCGTTCTAAAAAAGAAATTTTCTGCCATATTATCGTTCTTTTATAACTCGTTCTAACTCAAAATTAAGTTCATCAATTGGAAATGGTATACGTATTTGTAGTCCGGCCGGTACCATTAAACTACCTTTACCTAAATAATTAGCTTGAGCTAATACCCACCATAACGACGGATCGCCGTAAAAAGCATTTGCTAATAAATCTAAACGATCGCCTTCACGTGAAAAGATATAGTAGTCAGACTCACGTTCTGTAAAATTAGGATATACCGTAGTATCGTAACGTCGTCCTGTCAGTGTATTTTCTCGATATCTATTCATACATGTAATTTATTATAATTATGCCATATCAGTAATTGGCGCAACTGTGTCTGTCGGTTCATTAGATATATTACTATCTTTATCAACTTGTTGGTCGTTACCGTCAATCAAATTTAATTCACTAACCGTACGCTGAACTTTTTGTGGTGAGTCTTTAATAGAATTAGCAATTGCTCTTGTATCAACGCTAAATCCTGAGAATGTAGCTCCATCAATTGATGGTATCGTAGCTTGTATATCGACAGTAACGTAGTACGGTACTTGTTGTCCGGTTGTTATTTCCCATGGCGTCTCGGTATCAACATCTATATTAACAGATGTTAAAATTATTTGACGACCGCTGTATATATCACCTATTGTAAGTGATATGGTTTTAGGTCTCCAAAACTTTTCTGAGTTTATAGATGGTAATGTTAAATTTTGTAAAGCTTTAAGCTTTTGCCAGTTCTTAGCCAATTCTTCTTTTGATCTAGCAGCTACCGTAAACGTTAAACCAATAGAACGTTCATAACTATCATACATATATGTTTGATAAATACCTAAAGCTTTTAAATCAGAAATACTAGCATTATTACTTTCATTGAAAGACTGTAAATATGCTATAAATGATTGACCTCCAATAGTCAGAGTAATCAAACTATGATCGACGTTGTCTGATACATCTAAACGTTTATCCTTACTAGTATCTACATGTTTAGACATCGGCACTGCTGATACATTGTAATCCGTACCCGTTCTAAAGTCTAATGTGTTAGTACTGCTTTGTCGTACTGGTATACGACCATATGCTAATGTTTTATATTTAGCAATTGCAGGTGTATTATCTTCTGATTTAGCTGGATTAGGAGCTTTAGTAGGAATACCAGTAAAAGTATTTGAATCTACTTTAGCTTTTAAACTACCTTTAAGCTTACTTTCAGCACCGTCTTCCGTTAACGGTTTGGTGTTATTAGTAATCGTAGCACTACTATCAGTTCTATCACCTACATATGGTTCAGAATAGCTAGTCGTACGAAAACGTATTTTAAGAGCGTCGCCGTAATTATTAATAGTATCGTTATGAAAATTTAACTGTCTATCAATACTATTACCGATTGGAAATCTAGTTTTATCTTTTGGTATTGCAGAACTAATATAAAAACGAGTTCCGAGCGTAAAAAGAGAATTTTTACGATATGTAGATAATATAGATTGTAAATTACGACTATCTACACTGTTCTGAGGATCGCTAAATGCTCCTGGCGCAGCAAATCCTTCTCGAGATTTTACATATGGATTAAAACGATCATATTCAGCTGTTAACGAATCTAATATAGCAGCTGGTTGTATATCATTTGTTCTGTATGTATCATAATCCGAAATACGTTTAAAGTCAGTAATACCGATGCCGCCGAAACTATCAGGACCTGTATATCCTGTGAGTACGTTCCATGTAGGTATTACTTGCGAAACTCTGTTTCCAGTACGTTGATCATTTAAACGTACCAAACGATTAGCAACACTACCAAGTTGCGCAATTTCCCTAGCTTTATGTATATCTTCATAACGACTTAAACCACCGGTTGGTAACATTCCGTAATTTCTAGCATGTAACCCAATACCAACACCTGCTACTGTTAATAGCGTGTTAACAGGATTATATAATTTCTGAGGACTAAGCTTATAAACACTGCCAGAAACGCCTTCAATGTTAGGCGACATTAAGCGTAATAACTGTTGTTTTGCAATAAACGCATTACCACGTGGATGCAGTAAGAACTTACCAACACGAATCGTATCATGTATCGTACGATCCGTAAATGCTGCTATGCCGGCACGCGGCACGTCCAATGCCGATACTGCGCCGGCAACTGTTTTGGTATCTGTTAAAAATCTAAGTTTAGCAATATCCGCGAGACTTTTAATTTCAAAGTTTGTGTTTATATCTCCCCAACGTTGCGGGGCTGAACTACCATCACGTTGAATACCTCTCAATATAAATGGCATATTTCCATATGGGTTATATGCCTCATCACGTACTTTAAACTTGTTGTACATATCATCAATCGGAGAGTTAGCTGTATATGTAGCTGCTAATCCCGTTAATGTTTTATTTGAAAATGTATCGCCGTAACGATCTTCAATATACCAACCCGTACGTTTTGTGTCAAATACATGTACTTGTCCATTCGGTCCGATCGGAAATAAACTACCATTACCACGTTGTGCCTTACGCTTTGCACTGCCATTAGGACCCAATGCAGTATCGATAGGATACGCATCCTGTGTTGTACGTGGTATAAATGATACTTGATGTCCTGCTTGATCGAAACCACGTGGTATAGCCGTAGTTGTTAAGTCCGCATTATACTGAAAATCAGTTGTTTGTGTGTTAGGATTCGGAGTCCAGCCTGGATTTCCGTACCACGATAAATCCGACGTCATTGTCATTAATGGCATTATCTACCTCCTACACCTGTTCTATATGTTTTATTTACTGCTAATTGCGTACCTATTTCTGTAATCACACGATCGCCGATTTGTACTGGTACTGGTGTTGCTAACGCAGCTGCAATTGCATCCATTTTTGCCATTAAAGCTGTTATTAATGCTGTATCTGTTCCGCCTGATTGTTGTACTACTGTCGTACCACCACCGGATTGTGCAGCTTCAATAACACCAGGGCCCATAGCTACTTCATCATTTTTAGTACCTTGGAATATTGTTCCTTCTCTAGGGTTCGTAACAATTGGACCGCCATTTGCACCCATTGCTAAGTCACCGGTTTTTACTATACTATTTACCAATGATATACCAGCAGCTGCGGTACCGATAGCTAACGCCGGACCAATAAATGGAATACCGCCAAAGGCTGACCATGAACCCCATATTATAGCACCGATTGCTAATGCTTTAAGAATACCAACTATAGTTTTACCTACAGCTCCCATTTCTTCCCATTTAGGTAAAAATGATGATAAATAGTCTCCAAATGTTTTTGCTAGTTCAACTAACTTTACAAATGGCCATGTTATAACCCAAACCAAATCTCCTAAAAACTTAAGTACTGGAGCTATAGATGCTAATACATCTGCAAATGCTTGTGCTATTGGTAATAACCCGCTAGCTATTTGATCTTTTGCAGCTGATAAAGCTTGATTTGTTTTTTCCAAACTTTGTTGTTGTGCTAATTTACTTTCTAGTTGATCAGCATCCATATTTGCTATTTCAGCAGCACTCAAACCTAAATTCATAGCAGCTGCCTGTTGTTCCGCAGTTAAGTCACCTAATTTTTCTTGTATAGCTAATGATTTTCCCAACTCATCAACTTCCATGCCCATCATTTCAGCTAACTTTTTACGTTCCAACGGACGCATTTTTTCAAATTCAGCAATACCGCCGATTTGCTCATATACAGCTTTCGATGCTTCTGATATTTTTCCTTCTAATGCTAACTCACGTGCTTTATCTAAATTAATCTGCTTACCAGTCATAGCTTGTAATTCAAACTGACTCTGTAGGCTCGATTCTATATCTAGCAATTTATCAGATATACTAGTCATATCCTTTAAAGATATACCTAACTTAGCAGCTTGAACAGCAGCATCTCGTAAGGCTTTAATATTACCGCCAAAGTATTTACTAGCTTGTTTAGCATTAGCTGTAATGTCTTTCATTACAGTACCAACATTAACACCGGCTTTAAGAGCTTCTGCAGCTAATTCACGCTGCATATTAGCTGCGTCTTCACTACTAGCGCCCATTGACATAAACTGATTGTTAACTAAAGCTGCTTGTTGCGCTCCATATCCAAAAGCCTTTCCTGTCTCAGCAACCTGTGCTGCAATATCAGTTGACATCATAGCCATGGTACCAAACTCTGATATAGTGGCTTGTTGTACTTCTAAAATTTCTTTACTAGTAGCTAATTGTATACCATATGATGAAGCTGCATTACGTGCTTCATCTGTTAATTTTCTAGCTTGAGAAAACGTAATTCCAGTATTTAATGCTAATTCTTTAGCTTGATTACTAGCATCTACAAAAATATCATATAGCAATGTTACTATACCAACTAAACTTAACATTTTAGTAATACTGGCAGTAGCTTGGCCGCCGAAAGCTTTCATAGCTCCTTGCATAGCTTCTGTCGAAGATTTACCTTCAGCTATACCATCGACAAATGTCGACATACCTTTATTTATACTTTTTTGTAGTACACTGCCAACAGCACCAAAGTTTTTCGATAGATAGTTTCCTATCGATGTAAGTGTATCAAACTGTGACTGATATTGATCCTGAATACGTTGTAACGAATCAATACGTTCTTCTTCTAATTCTAATTGTTTAAGCGAATCTTGTGCAACTTTACTACTAATATCGCCCATAGCTACTAATTTAGAAATTTCTTTTTTTCTGGTTGATAAAGTTTCTTTTAACTTTTTATATGTAGCTTCTGTATTTGTAAATATTGACTTTTGTGCAGTATCAATCGATTCTTTAGTTTGTAACATCTTAGAAGCTAAGTCTAAACCAATTTCTTCTGTTTTGTTTTTCTGTTTTTGTAATTTAATATCAGTTTCTAAATCGTCCTGTGCTTCACGAGCTAATTTTAACTGATTAATTATCTGTGCAGTTGACTTGACTTGATTTTTTAAAATCAAGTCTTGTAGATCTGCTATATTTTCATACTCCAGTCCTAGGGCTCTACCCAATGACTGAGCTTCTTTTAATAGTTTAGCTTGTTCTTCAGCAGGTGATAGTTTTTTAGCCATATTAGTCTAACTTACCTTTAAGATTGGGATACTCTTTTTCCATTGTTTTTTTCCATTGTTCCCAACCCTTTTTAGCATCAATTAACGATTGGAAATCACTAGCTACTTTTGGATCAGTATCTATATCTTTAGCTATTTGTTTAAAAAACTTACGAGCAGCCGGACGAAATAAAGCTTGTATGATATCTGCGAACATACGTTCGTAAAATGAACCTTCCTTAAGTAAACGAGATTCTAGTTTATTAAAAGACATTCGATATCCTTTTTATTAATAAATATCGTTACGCTTTTATTTCTTACGATTACGACTACGTGCTTCTTTTGCTGCTTTTTCTTCAGCTACACGCTTATCTTCAAAGTACTTTTGTAATTTGCGTATAAAGAAGTGTCTAAGGTGAACCGGCATATTATACGCGTCTTCATACGTAAAACCCTTGCCGTGAAATACTAGATCGAAGATTTCTTGATTGATCGTTAACTTATATTCCGGCGTCAGGCCAAAAAGCGTCCAATCCGAAGGTAAATGAACCGCGAAAGGGTTCTGAGGTCACCTCATCGACCAAATCTACTTTAAGTTCGATATCAGGCGTAACAGTATTTACGAAGTTTCTAACAGCTCGACTTTCAATAGCTAACATTTCATCTACAAACTTACGAGTAGTAACACTGTCACGATTACCGTCGACGGCTACTATCATATATTTCATACGTGTTGTTAATTGAGCATCTTGTTTAATTTTAGCAAGACCTGCTAATTCAGCTTCTATTTTTTTACTATCACGTTGAGTTAACAGCTTAACCGTTACAGTGCGTTTTGTTACTGGCAATTCAAAATCAAATTCACACTTGCCTTGTTCAGTAAATAAAGACCAATCAATTTCTTTATTACCTAGTTGTGTTAAGTCAACTTCAATTTCTTGTGTATTACCCGATGGTGTAGCTACTTTAGCTTTATACTTAGATCCATAACCTAAAACACGAGCTGCTACCATTATAGCATTTTTATCACCTAACAAAAGATCATTATAATCTACTGGTGTTACGATAAGAGCTTGAAATAATTTATCTAATACAACACCAGACTTAATATAGCTCTGATTAGTAAGAATATCTTCTTCTTTAGCAGTCATATATTTCATTTCAATCTTACCCGATGCTAAAGGATGACCCGCTGGATATGGTTTACCTTCGCTAGGTAACTCTACAATTTCCGTAGGACCTGTATATGTACTTTTTGCTAAAGTTTGTTGTTGTGATTGATATTGTTCGATAGCAAGTGCTTTTAATGTTGCATCAGACATTTGTTCCGTAGACTTTTTGTACTCATCATTAACCGTTGGCATGATAATCCTTTAATAACTTTTGTTTAAACGTAAATTTATTTCTTTCGCCCTTTACACCCAGGGGCATCTGGATTTCTTTCGCAATAACTATCAGCTAAATCCTTTAGACGTTGTGCCTGATGTACATAATCTATAGCTGCTGACTTTAACTCAGAATCTTCTTTTCCGAGTTTCATTATATCTTTGATAATGTTCTTAACTTTAATTCCTAACACAACTGCTCCTACAGCCGCACCAATTGCAGCCGAAATAGATTCGTTAATCTTTGTGCCGTAATGTTCTATTGGATCTATCATTATCTTATATAAATATCTACGAACAGTAAAAAACCCGTTCGAAAACGGGTCTTTACAAAGTATCTCAATACGAATTAGAATTGCAAGATTGCGTAATCGTATTTAATAGTTAATTCAATATTCACCGGATCTTCAGTTGCCCAATCCATATCTCCAAAAGTAGCTGAACTAATGAAAGCTCCTTTCAATGTCCATTCTTCTACTTTATCACCTACTGGACCTAAACTGTTAAAAGTGATATCCTTTTTATAGAAGTCACTATAACCATCACGACCAGTTACTGATTCGTGGTGTAAACGAACCCATTCCATTACAGCTTGCGCGCCGGAAGGAACTACTGGGTCATACAATGTAATTGTTACATCTTGCCAACGTGATTTTCCTTTTAGCTTACGCTCAACGTTAATATGATCTAGAATTACTTCACCTTGATCAATACTTGGACGAGAAGCTGCTTTAATTAAATATGATGGAATACCCTCTACATACATTATAAAGCGCATCGAAAGTTTAGGTTCGAAAGCCGTATAAAATATTTCATTGGGTGATAATAATTCTGCCATTTTATTTTCTCCTTAAATCTTTTATATAAATATTCTTATTCCGTAATTCTTATTCAGGGAATGAAGCACCCGTTGGAAGAATATTAAAGTCGATAATAATAAATTCAGCAGATTTAGCAGGTTGTAAATAAATTGCTCCGCGCATTTCATTACGGTCAATTACATCTGCAGTATTATTTGTTTCATCCATCACTACTTTAAACGCATATAAACCTTGACGTTGTTGTACGTTTTCAAAGTATGGGTTTGTAATAGCTAAGAATCTATTTCTTGTCGCTGCCGTATTGTTTTCAAATACTAAGAACTTGGTTGTTGATGCAATAAATTTCTTAGCTGCGATTAACAAACGACGTACATTAACACGATCCAATGCGGATGCTTTCTTCTGAAGTGTCTTTTGACCATATACAACTACACCACTGTTAGGGAAAGTTGCAATTGGATTCACACTAGCTTCATAAAGTGTATCACGATTAGCTTGGGTCAACTTACGTTCGGTTTGAACTGCGATATCAATACCACCTCTGTTTAAACCAGCTGGTGCATACCATGGAGCAGCAACACGATCAGAGAATGCATAAACACCCGGAATCAAAGTACTTGCAGGAACCCATACGTTACGTCCTAGATCTGGATCTGGAACTTTTACCCATGGCCAATATTCAGCAACATAATTACTATCACGATCTCCGGCTTGACTAGTTGCGTCTGTAATAGATGCTCCATGCTCTACCGGGTCGATAACTAAGAAACAATCACCACGACTTTCGACCATATTAACGGCTTCTGTTAATACAGCGGCGTGGTTCGTAAAGTTATCAACAACGCCAGGAAGAACTAACAAGTTAATATCATATTCATCCTGATTCTTTAATACACGGATTGCGTCAATATACGCTGTTCTACCAACTTGGCCAGAAGCTAAGTTAAATCCTTGGGTATTTGTATTATCAATACTTTCGTTAAATAATATTGGATGTACAACAGTACCATTACTACCGCCACCAAAGCTTCCTGAGCTTACTGCTGGAATTAAGTATGATAAGCTACTATCACGTACATTACCGTTACTATCTAAATAATTGATAGTGTTCTTATGAACCGTAACACGTACATACTTAGAACGATTTGGATAATCACCAGTTAGTTGTAAGAACGGATCCGATGTTCCAGAATCAGTTAATGTATAATACTGATCACCAATCACTGAAGCAATATAGTTAGGTGAATTAGGATCGAGTGTTAAATTATTATACTGTTCAACAATTGTCTTTCTATTATTAGTATCATCACCACGACGTATAATCAAGTTAAACGTACCTTTTGTAGTGTTACGTGATGTTACTTCCCAACGTATATTATTGATACTACCCGATGGAAGTACTCCGTTAGTACCTTCTGTAGATTCGCTATTCTGATCAGCACCGTCACTAAGTGTTGTCAATGTAAATACCGCAACACTTTGATCAGTACCGCCACTCAATGTAGCACCTAATACTGCTGCGGTTGGCACATCACTATAAAGTTGATAATATGAACCGGTAAAAATTTTAATACCGTTACCAATCGTACCAGCTACAGATGATGTTATTTGTAATGTAGTACTACTAAAAGATGCAGATATTTGTGCACTTAATTCAGCTGTATTATTAATTAAATTAACTAATCCACTAATACCGCCCGTAAATAAACCTTGATTCGCTGCTCCATAAAACGTGCTTATTGAACTACTTATAAACGTTCCGATGAGTGCTCCATTAGCTGTTTCAATACGTATACCGTTAGTTTCTGCAGATCCATTACCAAAATTGTAACTTGCAGTACCTAACGCAGATAAGTTAACACTAGCAGCAGCGCGTGTAGCTGCGCCACCCGATGAATTAATACTAGATGATGCTGGACTATAATTACCAGCTAATATTCTAACTACTGTCATCGTGTCGGCGTACTTCAAGTATTCCTGTACAGCATAGTTAGTTAAATATTTGTATGATTTTTCTGATGCACCTGAACCACTTGTAAACGCGCCGCCAAACTTTTGTAAAAAGTCAGCATAACTAGTTACTCGAATCGGAATACCTGCAGGTCCTTTTTGTGTGGGACCGATAATAGCAGCTCCGATAGCAGCAACGCCAGCCGGTAAAAACGACTGATCTACTTCGTTAGTAAATACACCAGGTGAAACAATTGTTTCGGCCATTAGTTTACTCCTAATTTATTAATAAAATGTTTCTTATAAATATCGGAGCAATTTGCCAAACACTTTACACAGTTGGAATAAATATGCCACTTTGCAAATCTACCTGACCGGCTCCGTATTTTTTATTAAGTTCTTCGACTATACTACGTTCTTGTTTTCTCAAATCTGCGAATGATGAATGTATACGTTCACGTTCTATCTCTAGAGATTCTAGTTGTTGTTTTAACAAACGTATTTCTAATTCCGTTTCGCCTAACGTAAAAACAATTTCAGTATTCTTGTCTTGAATTTGTTTGATTTGATCTAACTCTTCTTGAGTAAACTTGATTTCTTGACTCATAACCTTTTTACCTTTTTAATAAATATACGTTAAAATCCTCCCGGAGGCGGCGTATCTGTATTTGCATTGAATGAAGTTGTTTCATTACCAAATGTAATGCGCTTTGTAGAAAAACGTTTTTGCAAACTAGAACGTTTTAATTCATATGGCATTAGTAAAGTACCTTTTGTCATTAACGGCAATGTAGCTCTAACTGCGCGATCTTCTCCTGGCGTAGAAACTGTATCAAAGGTATAGTCTTGTATATTAGTAACGAACTTCCAAGTTGTACCCCAAGCAAATCCACCCGTTGGCATTATCTGCTCAATAACAGAATTTAACTGTTCTGTATACTCTGTCCATATTAACAAATCGTACGATACATCTACATACTCAGGTATACTAGAAACATAAAGTTCTCTACTCGGACGCGTACCTTGTAGTACTGAAAAACGATCGTAACGATTTGTTTTTGTAAAACGATTTTCAAACATTAATGTATTTCTAGCATAATCATCGCGCGTTTCTGGATTCCAGTTAACATCGAGCTTTTTCATCGTATCACGTTCCGTAATACTATTACGACGTAGCGTTATAACCGGTGTCATCATACGGTCCTCGGCATCATACATAAAGCCGTTTGCTCTAATTTGTGCCCACTTTTCGCCTGAAGCATAAATTACAGGTACGGGTATAACTTGTTCATTTTCTACAATCTCCGGACGTATTACATCGGCTACATATGATAGTATTGCATTATCAATATCAAAAATCGTACAACTAGGTGTTTTGATAGTATCATTATCGCGACGTATTTCTTGCGCGCGTTCAATACCTTGATTCTTAGAAAAACTAGAATATGTTTTATTTAATTGTGGTTTAGCCATTATAGGTTCCTAGGTACTTGATTGGTTTTATTAATGCCAGAGCGTACAGGTTCAATTTGTATCATATTCATACGTGTTATATGTGCTTCAACAACAACAGAAATGTCTAGACCAAATCCGCCACGTTCGCTTTGTGTATATCCCAAATCAGTTAATTCATCCTTACCGGCAAAGTATTCTTGGGCATAAGATAAGTTATCAATTTCATAATACTTAGCATCATGGTATATAACATCGCCAACTTCTAACACAACATTGCGTTCTGCAAGCTCAGGCTTAAAAAATGCAAACTGTGCTGTACGTGCCGTATCAATACCATAATCATCTGATGTACTTGTTCTGGCGTCACGTGTGATTAAACTATGCAAACGTACTGGCTGATAATAAAACTTATTGTTCGATTCGTTATATATGTTTGTTTTTGTCGACTGTAGATTTAGTTTGTACAGAACAATCTCTGTATCAATATATCGATTAACTAGTTCACGATTAATCGACTTTATCAAACTTACGTCACGTCGACCGCCAAATAGTGCCATATTATCCTATGTATATTTTCATTGGTACTTTAGACAATTGTGAAGCTAACGAATCAGCTTCAGCTTGCTTGCGTTCTAATTGTGCTTGGCGTGACATTGTATCTAATACCTCGCGCAACTCTGTTATCAATGCATCCTTTTCAGTCTGGCCGTTAGCAACTAATTCAGAACCGTTAAGTGTTATTTCAGCATTTGGTATAGGTAATGATGAATATTTACTACGTACATAACCTAGCAATTCTTTTGCTAAAGCCAAAGTGTAACGGTAAATCCATCGCCTTCCGACACTATTAATATACTGATAAACTACGTTCTCGTACGGTACATTTGAAAAGTCTGATATTGTACCGGTTATAACAGCCGATGCTCCTGTAGCACGTTCTGATTTAAGAATATAATCAAAGTGTACCTTGGTAACATTTTGTCCATCTGGTATCGGAAATATACGTAAACGGTCTCTACTAATATCAAATGAATATGCAGAACGACGTACCGTGTCGTTAAATTCAATAGCTTGTAAACGAAGCATATCCGCATATATAGGCATCATCATAAATGATACACCTGGCGAATAACTACCAAAACCAAATGAATCTAACATTTGTTGTGTACCAATACCAGTACCTATAAACGGGTCAAAGAATCTTACTAATGCTGGAGGAGCTTCATGATATATACGTTTGATTTCAATATTATCAAAACCTAGACTACCTGCTTCCAATTTAACAATATTGGAATCTGTTAAATCATATATCTGTTTACCCGGCGTCATTGCAACACTACCGGTATAATATGTAACGTTACCACCAGAGCCAGCTTCTGTTCCGTACGCCGATGCTAAACTAAATATACCACCAAAACTAGGAATGATTTGTTTACCTGTTAAATTACTACCAGTGTTACCACCGATAAGACCTAACATATTATCACGAATGTTAAACGCATTTAATTGAGCTCCGTACTCAGTTACAGCTTCTTCAAAACAAGCATAAAACTGTATATCCTGCAATTCAATATCATTGATAGGATAGCCCAAACGCTTTGCGCACCAATCGGCTACTTTATCAGCATCGATTTGAAATTCATAATCGTAATCGTAAAAGCCGAACGGCGTTTCTCCAGGACAAAATGAAGAACTACCTGGCCAAATTGGAATGTCAGTTGACATATTTCGCCTTTCTTATAAATATCACGTGTTATTAAACTATATTACGATATAACGCTATTAAATATCAGTTATATCATTCTCTGTAGCAATAACATTTTCGCCGCAACTACATGTAAACGCAGACGTGATACGTAAATTGCCGTTAACGACTTCTCGTATTTGATAATCAAATAAATTAAATTCTTCTTTATCAATTGTTATCATTATTTCTTGACAAGAAGGACATTGTACTGTTAATCGTTTCATATTTTATAAATCTATTGTTACTGAAGAAGTAGCACCCGCACCACCCGCTGTGCCTGTTGCTGCGGATCCATTTGCTCCATTAGTACCTAACACATGCGTTACTAGACCTGTTGATACATTAATAAGTACAATTCTACCACCGCCTCCGGCGCCGCCTCCGTTACCTCCAGTTATAGCAGCTCCAGATACTCCACCTGAACCTCCATTACCGCCAGCACCTCCTGAAGCATTTAATGCACCAACAAGTGGTCCTCCTATAAGTTCTTTATAAACTACTATAATATATCCTCCAGATCCACCACTTCCTCCTCCACCACCTGCTACATCTGCAGTTGAAGTTGAACCTCCATTACCTCCAGCGCCTCCTTGAGCTGAAAATACAGGTGCTACCGCATTTGTGATATTGATTGTTTTTGCGAATACAACTACACTACCTGCTCCACCACCACCTCCGCCGCCGCCTCTAGTAGGAGTAGCTACATCTGATGCTCCTGAACTGCCTCCTCGCCCTCCAGTA
>Ga0315900_10003116_pt1 | contig 24534 bp, 17 predicted proteins | sample LakEriMetagenome_FD_203521 | JGI IMG/M metagenome (GOLD analysis project Ga0315900, IMG submission 203521) | Freshwater fungal communities from buoy surface, Lake Erie, Ohio, United States - Buoy 12 MA114 | ecosystem: Environmental > Aquatic > Freshwater > Lake > Lake biofilm | place: USA: Lake... | reverse complement strand
TAAGCAATTGTTGTGGACCGATAAAGTAATGATTAGTAAATAAAAGATACAAAAAGAGGAGCAATTTGCTCCTCTTTTTGTATCTTTAAATTATGAAACGTTTTGGTATAATAGGTTTTGTTATGTTTTGTTTTAAAAACAAAAGGACAAAATCTTGTGCCTAACCCTAGTTTTGAATATCATTCAAATTGTACATTTGCATTACTTCCTAATGCGATGCCTTGGTGTGTAGCTCATTCTGGCGGAATACAATCGACATATTATAATATGTGTATTGCTAATCCTTATACTACACCTAGTCAATATATTGATGCTTGTTTTAATAGTTTTCAAATGCCACGAACTGGAGTATCTTATATAGATATTTCATCATTTGTTTTAAGTGCTACACAAGAAAGTTCAGTGCCACAAGTAAAATTAACAGATACCTTAAAAGTAGGCAAAGCATACTGTGTCACTTATTATGTAAGTGTTTGGAATAATGCCAAATACACCATTGATAAACTAGGAGCATTACTCACGCCAACACCTTTTCCTTGTTTTGTACCAGGCGGTCCCACTGTGGCTATTGCAGGGCAATACACGCCACAAGTTGTAACAACACCTGGGGTAGCTATTGGTGACACACTAAATTGGACGGAGGTGAGCGGTACATTTACTGCATTGGGTAATGAGGCACATTTAGCTATTGGAGATTTTTTTACACATTCACAACATTATATACAAAATACCTATCCAACCAATTGTAATGCTTTAGCATATTATTATGTAGATGATGTAAGTGTGGAAGAAGTAGAAATAGCCAAAGCAAAAAATGATACATTGATTATGCAAGGAGATAGTGCTATGATTGGTTTAAATAATAGTGAGGCGGCTTTATTTAGTTGGCAACCAACCACAGGTTTAAGTTGTAGCAATTGCCCAAACCCCAAAGCAAGCCCAACTATTACCACCACTTATACGGTTACAAAAACACAATGCAAAAGTGTAACCAGTGATGTTATAACGGTTACGGTAAGTCCCGTTGGGATAGATGAAGTTGGAATGCCGAATGTCGAATTACGAATTTTACCAAATCCTGCAAGTGATATTTTAAATGTTACAAGTCGTTTTGATTTTGAGAAAATAGAATTGTTAAGTATTACAGGGCAAACATTGTTATCAGAAATAGTTAATTCAAAAACATATTTATTACAATTACAAAACTTTGCAGAGGGTATTTACTTTGTAAGAGTTGTTTATGCTAATGGATTAAGCACGGTTAAAAAAGTAATTAAACAGTAATAACGTCATTGCGAATGCAGTGAAGTAATCTGTTTTGTTTGAGATTGCTTCGTAAAGGAACACTCGCAATGACGATGTTCACAAAATAAAACTTACATACAGAGTTTATTTTTCTAATGAAGATATAGATGAATTTTAAAGAGCCCTGTCCCGATAGCTATCGGGATTTTTGTTTCTTAGCACCTTCTGGCTCAATTGTGAACTACACAATTGCCCTTTATCAAGAAAAAAGAAAGTTTGTTCTCTTTCGGGCAAGAGCATTACTACAAATACTAACCTATCAGTATGTAGAGTATAACGATAGACATTAGGAACAAAAAAGTAGTAAAGCAATAAATGTAGTTTTTTAATAGAAGAATTATTTCAATGCCTGTGTTTTGGGTTGAAATGATGCCAACCACAAAAACAAAGCTTGAAAGAAAATAAAAAAACTCACTCCCGATTGAGTCTCCAAAGTGTCTTCGGTTATAAATGAAAGCATGGCAATGATTAAAAAAGGCCAATATAAATACTGGAGTTTATCTCGTAGTAAAAACGCAGGAAGCATTAAGTAAACTATAAATACAACTAAACCAATTAAACCAAACGCAACACCTATTGCTAAATACTGATTATGAGAGCGCAATCTCCATTTCATATCTAACAATGAATTAGTTTCAACATAAGCTTGGTTAAATGCATCTTGAACATCGCCTGTGCCAACCCCAACTAACAGGTTTTGTTTTATAATGTAAGTTGCGGTTTTCCAAAATTCTAAGCGCATAGTAAGCGTATGGCCCGATGGATTTCTGTTTCGTTTAAATGAAGTGTATTCCCAAACCAGTTCTCGCCATTTGTAAGCTAAACCGCTATTGATATCGTATTTGTAATTGGTATTTCCACGTTCAATATTTTTTACATCATCAGTATTAAGTTTTGAAATGCCTATGGAATCTTTATTTAAACCTTTGCTTGCTAAATAGCGCATTAAGGTGTAGTAAGTTGTATTTCCTTTTTTATCTAAATCATCTAAATGTAATGAGCTTTTAGTTGGCCATTCAGTTCTAAGTTCTGTTTCGCAAATATTTACAAATATTAAATTTCCATTTTCAGCTACATTAAATAAGGTGTCGTGATAATAATGCTTGCCACTTTTTGTTTTTTCTAATAATACATTTGCTGAGTTGCTTTTGTTTTCCTCAAACATATTTAAACTGGATATAGCTTTGCTAATGATAAAAACACCAATTACACCTATACTTATGACAAAGGCGAGCGAGAGTTTTTTTGGTAATTTTTTAGCACTAATAATTACTAATAACAAAATACTAGTAGCAACAAGACATAAAATGCCTGTGGCCATTTCGAGTTTATACATAAAAAAAAGTAGCCAAATAATAGCTACGCCACGCATGATTTTATAAATGAATTTAGTTTCATTAATAATGAAAAATAAAAGTGCAATAATTGTAAAGGCAATAAACAACGAAAAACGAATATGCGACATAAAAACAGACGCCTGTCTCACATCTACTATTACTTTTTTAGTAAATCCTTTATACACTAAAAAACAACTAATAGAACTTACCAAAACACCCAAAAAGAAAAAATTGAACAGTAGTTTAAACTCTTTACTATCTAGAGGTTTGGTAGTAAATAAAATTAAAGGTAATGTTAGCAAAGGCATTTTATTCCTTAAATCATCTAAGCCCTTTGGAATATTTTGTGTGTAAATCATACCTAAAACATGAAGGATAAAAAAAGAAATAAGAATCCAAAATAGTTTGTTAGATTTTAATTGTTGCCACTTCCAAGCAAAGTCTTTTTCTAATAACCAATTGGCTGCTAAAATAATTTGAGGAATACTGGTGGGAACGGTGCCAAATAACATACCTGCCGCTAAGCCAATGAGTCCAAATAAAAAAATATAGCGATGCCAAATAGCTGGAAGCATAGATGTTTGTTAGTTTATGTGTAAACGCAAAACAGGGCTTAAATATTGCCCTTACAGTGGTTTTAGTTAAGAAAAAAGCTAGTTTAAAACCAACCGCTTTTTTTCTTATTACCGCCTAAACCTAACACACCTAATAAACCGCGAGCTACTTCTTTCATAACCGTTCGGCCAACTTGTCTTACCATGGTGTTTTCGCTTAGTTTTTCGATGGTTGATTTTTCTTCTTTTGTTGAGGTTTTCGAATTACTTTTCTTAGGAACTTCTTCCAAATCTTCAGTTGAGTTTAATTTTGCAGTTAAAATTTCAAATGCACTTTCTCTATCTAATACTTCATTGTATTTTTTGGCAATGGCACTAGCTTGAACCGTTTGTTGAATTTCATCAGGAGTTAAAACACCAATGCGACTCATAGGCGCTCTTAAATGAGTAGCCGCTAAAGGCGTAGGAATTCCTTTTTCGTTAAGAGCTGTTACTAAAGCCTGACCAATTCCTAAACTAGTGAGTAATTCGTCGGTTTTATAAAATTCAGAAATAGGATAGTTTTCGGCAGTTTTTTTAATTGCTTTTCTATCTTTTTCTGTAAAGGCTCTTAAGGCGTGTTGTACTTTAAGTCCTAATTGCGACAATACCGCATCTGGAATGTCATAAGGATTTTGAGTACAAAAGTAGATACCAACTCCTTTACTTCTAATTAATTTGATAATTGATTCTATTTGATCTAACAAGGCTTTCGAAGCTTCTTTAAAAATTAAATGAGCCTCATCAATAAAAATACAAAGCTTCGGTTTTTCTATATCACCAGCTTCCGGAAAAGTTTGATATACCTCAGCTAATAAGCATAACATAAATGTGGAGAATAATTTGGGCTTATCTTGTATATCAGTTAATCTGATAATAGAAGCCATTCCTTTACCATAGCTATCTAGTCTCACTAAATCCATGACTTCAAAAGAACGTTCCCCAAAAAAGGCGTCTGCACCTTGAGATTCTAATTCAATAACAGCTCTTAAGATTGTTCCAACAGAGGCAGAAGAAACATTGCCATAATTTTTTTTAATTTCTTCTTTACCTTCTGCCGTTAAATGATTTAGTAAGGTTTTAAAATCTTTTAAATCTAGTAAAGGTAATTTTTTATCGTCGGCATATTTAAATATAATGGCAACAATACCACTTTGAGTGTCGTTTAAATCAAGTATTTTAGAAAACAACACAGGGCCAAACTCACTGACTGTTGCTCTTAATTTGGCGCCATTTTCTTTGGAGAGTGTAAGAAATTCAACACTGCTAGCAGATGCGTTATAAGGAATGTCAATGGCAGCATGTCGTTCTTCAATTTTTGGATTACTTGCTCCTGCTTTTGCAATACCACTTAAATCTCCTTTCAAATCCATCATTAAAACTGGAATGCCTTTAGCGCACATGTTTTCGGCAATAATCTGAAGAGTTACTGTTTTTCCAGTTCCCGTGGCACCAGCTATTAAGCCATGTCGGTTTAATGTTTTAAGGGGCAATGTTACTTGCGCTTCTTTTTGAGGAACACCATCTAATAAGGCCGAGCCTAAAAAAATAAAATCTCCTTTTGTTGTATATCCGTCTTTAATAGATTGAATAAACTTTGTACTGTCTGCCATAATTTAATTTTGTATAAAAATAAAAAAGCTCTGCTAATATTAGCAGAGCTTTTAATTATTTTATGAAACTTATTTTCTGAGTAACGAAACGTGCCCCGTTTTTTCGTAATTCTTTTTCTGTTCGTCTTTAAAAGTGATTTTATAAACATAAACATCTTGCTTTAAAATATCGCCAGAATTATTCTTTTTACCGTTCCAAAACACATTTACATCTTTGGTTTCGTAAATCAATTCACCCCATCTGTTGAATATAACTAAATTGAATGTTGAATAATCTACTCCTGTTGGAGGTAAGAAAATTTGAAACACATCGTTTAATCCATCTGTACCTGGAGTAAATGCATTTGGTACATATAAAACAACATCAGGATTTACGATAATTACTATGGAAGTATCATCTACACATCCTTCAGCGCTTGTTGCTGTTAAAGTCACAACAAAGTTTCCTGAGTTTGAGAATAAGTAAGATTCATCAACTTGAGTACTTGATGCTAATCCTCCAAAATCCCAATTGTAAGTATTATTTGTTAATATAGTAGATTGATTTGTAAACTCAACCATTCCATCTACAACAGTTGTTTCTGTAACTGATGGATCAAATGAAGCGATTGGTAAAGCATGAACAGTAATTCCACTTGTTGCAATCGTTGTATCTTTACATCCAATATTATCTGTATAATATAAAGTTGCAGTATATGTTCCAGGAGTTGTATACATATGCGTTACAACAAATCCAGATTCAGTTGGCGATCCATCTCCAAAATTCCAGGTAGCTGTGCCAGTATTCACAGATGAAGTTGTGTAATTGATAGTAACAGGGTTGCAACCTACTGTAATATTAGGGAAAGCGTTAGCTTCTGGTTTTGCATTTACAGTGATAGTTATGTTTTTTGAATCAGGACATAACCCAGCAGGTGAAGGATCTGTACTATAAGTTATAGTGTGAATTCCTGCTCCAGCTGCTGCCGGTGAGAATGATGTTCCTGTAACACCAGGTCCAGACCAAGTTCCACCAGTAAATTGTGCAATGGTTTGTAAGTTGGTTCCAGCATCATAAATACAGTAAGGCCCTACGGTGTTAGTGATAGTTGCAGGAATAAAATCAACAACGCTTATACTAACAGTTTCGGTATTTACACATGGACCATTTGTTAAAGTGTATAACAAAGTATTATTACCGATGACAGCAGAAGCAGGAGAGAAAACTCCAGTTCCTGTTACGTTTGAGCCTGCAGTAACAACCGACCAAACCCCACCTGTAGGTGTAACAGTCATGTTTTGAGCAGCATAATTATCACAGTAAGGACCAGCAGCTGTAATTGTAGGTTGAGCTAATGAATTAACTGTAATGTTTAATGTGCTCGACGAAGGGCATAGAGTAGTTGTTGGAGTAGAATTTGTACTATACGTTAAAGTATGAACAGCAGTTCCTGAACCTGCACCAGCTACAGCTGGGTCAAATGTTGTGCCTGTTACACCGTTACCACTCCAAACACCTACACCTAAAGTTGAGGTTGCTAAAGCAGTTGATAAATTAATAGCTGGATTCGTAATACAAAGTGCATTTACACTTCCAGTAATTGTAGAAGGAACATATTGTTCAACCGAAATAGTTGTTGTATTACTTGCCGAGCAAGTGGAAGCACCAACCGTATATAAGTAAGTGTTGTTTCCTATTGCTGCCAAAGACGGAGTAAAGACACCTGTTGGTGAAATACCTGTTCCTGACCATGTTCCTCCAGTTGGCGTAACAGACATAGTAATCACTGAAGCGTTAGTACAAAGTGGATTAACAGTTGTAATAGTTGGTTGAGCCGCTGAATTAACAGCAATAACTATCGTACTTTGAGAAGGACATAATGAAATAGTAGGTATTGAGTTAGTACTATAGGTTAAGGTATGAGTTCCAACACCTGCGGCATTAGGGTCAAATGTTGTACCTGTTACGCCATTACCACTCCAAACTCCCACGCCTAAGGTTGATGTTGTAAGCGCCGTTGCTAAGTTGGTGTTTGTGCCAGGAAGACAAATAGCATTTATTGTTCCTGTAATTGTTGAAGGCACAAATCGTTCAACAGGAACAATTGCGGTTGTCATTTGTAAACAGCCAACCGTGCCATATGTGTAAGTTACAGTATTACTACCGATAGCAGCTAGTGATGAAGTGAAAACGCCACTTACTGAGTTTGTAGGAGCAGTTGTACAACTCCATGTTCCTCCTGCTGGAGTAGCAGTTAATGTAAAATTACTCGCATTTGAACAGATAGACGAAACAGGAGTAATAGTAGGAATACCAACAGTTGTAACGTTTACTGTAGCTGTTTGAGCTTGCATACAGTTTGTTTGACCAATTGGGTTCACTTGAACAGAATAGACTGTAGTTGTTAAAGGATTGGCAATAGTTGTATAAGATGTGGTTGATGATAAACCTGTTGAAGGAGTCCATGTATAAGTAAATGCGTTTGGATTTGAACCTCCACAGTTTGCAAATCTTATATTTGGACGATCTAAGCTCGTTGTGGCAAAATTCGTAGTCAAACACATTGGAGATGAATCGCTATAAGCATAGATACATCTTACAGTACCTGTTCCAGTTAATGTATTGAAAGGATTTGACGTGTAATTACTACTTGAAACAAAATTATAACAAATGTCTACCAATATATTTGAAACTCCATCCCATTCATAAGCAGTTGTAAAGTTATGAGTATTCCATCCGGCAGTAGGAGTATAATTAGCTGCATTATATACTTGAACCAATCCATTATTGTCAAACGTACTCGTTAAAACGTTTACTGAGGTACACTTTAATGAAATAGTTACGCCAGGTAAGGTTCCAATATACCCAGCCGGAATAGAGCTTATATTAAATGCTAATGATGATATTTTACCAGGTAAAATTCCAGCGGCAGATAATTCTGCTGCAGTGTAAAGAAGTTGATGTCTGGCATTTTTATACCAATTCCCGTAAATACTTGGCCAACCATTATTTCCGTTAAGGCCTGTTCCTGTTCCGATGGTTACCAAATTTGGAGTTGTACAACCACCAGTAGTTGATAATCCACAAGCTGAAGGTGTGGTATTTCCAAAATTAACGGCTAATGAAGTACTTCCAGCAGAACAAATAGTTGAAGTAGTTGGAGTTAATGTATATGAATAAACAAACGGACTAACCGTGAATGTTGTATTATATAAACATTGTCCGTCAAAAACAGTCGCGCTGTAAGTTCCAATAGATAGGTTAATCACACTATCCTTTAAAGAGTTGGTGTTATTTAAAATAGAGTTGTACCCAGCAGGTCCTGTAACAGTGTAACTATATACTGGAGGTGCTGTTGTTTGCAAATTAATCACAGCGTATGAGTTATTATTACCTGCACAGATACTTTTGATATTACTTGCATAAATACTTCCTCCTGGCTGTTGATTTAGAACATATCGAATAGAATCTTTACATCCACTTGCCGTTGTGTATACCAAGAAATAAGCAGCACCGTTTACTGGCGAGTTAATGGTTAATGATGAACTTGTTGCGCCAGCAATTAATGCCAACGGACTAGCTGTATACCATTTGTAATTTGAACCACCATTATTTGTTATCCAAGCGGTTGTTCCGCAATATGGGGCAGGTAACGTATAAAAGGCCGGAGGAGAAACACCTACCGCAACGGTAGCGGACGCTAAACCACACAAAATAGCACTTACATTAACAGTATAAATACCTGGTGATAACCCCGTTGCATTTTGAGCTGTTGAAACTGTACTGCCTAAGCTATTGACCCACTGATAATTATAGCCATTACTACTACCAGTAGCTGTAACATCTGCTGTACCACTATTCCCATTAGGACACGAAGGCGTTGAACTAATCCCAGTTATACTTACACTTGAAATAGCAACCGTTGTTTGAAAAGAGCTTGCGCAGCCATTTGGAGCAGTAACATTACATGTAAAAACTTGCCCAGCTGAAACCGGAGTAATAGTTGCCGTTCCTGTATTTCCACCATTTGGAACAGAAATTGGACCCAAAGGCCCTATCCACTGATAAGTTGTATATCCTGCTGGCGCCGTTAGTATCGCTTCGTTATCATTGGCACAAAAACTTGCTACTGCTCCACCTTGGCTGCACTCAGCATCCACATAAGCATAACCCCAGTGGCCGCCTAGAGAACATCCACCTACATAAAACTCTACATTTACAGAAGTAATAGCAGGGTAATTTGAGAAGTCAAATGCATAAGAAGTCCATTTTCTGTACATTACATTTCCCCATCCAATCACAGCATCTGTCCAAGATGGATCAAATAACGGCGAAGCTGGGTTTGTTAAATCATCACTACATGTTACGGTGTAAGTAGAACAACCTGGCACTAAAGTTCCATTTTGGTCTGTTACTCTTACCGAAAAATACGGTTGCTCATTCGCCATATGTCCACCATTATCCAGAACTAAAGCGTAAGAAATATTAAAGTTTTTATTATTTGGATTAAGAGTCATGTTATAAGTTAACTTACTGGCTCTATAGTTAGCATTGGCCCCATTTAAACGAACAGATGCTGGACCTCCAGTTGGGTTAACAACTGGGATTTCTGATACAGTTTGAGTTCCAATTACTCTACAAGCAATGGAGTCCCAACCAACACAATTTGGATACACGCTATTTGTAGCAGGTGTCGTCATAATAGTGTGGTAGTTAACTGTATTTACTATACTTACATTGTTACCTGCTGTGTTAACAATGGTAGGTGAAGTTTGAGTATAAGTAGGAAATTGTGCTCCTGCTGCTCCAGTTGAAACAGCACCATAGCTTCCCGTCCAGTTAGCAAAATTTAATTGCTCAAAACCGGCATTTGGACAGTAAGCATTTTGTGGAGAGTTCGGACTTCCGCCTTTAAAAACAGAAGCCGTATTATTCCAGCTTTTATAAATTACGCCAGCATCATAAACTCCTGGATTTGAAGTTTTTGCCGCTGATGAGTTATGAGAATGACCTTTATGACTGATATAGTCATTATGAAGAAATTGCACATAACCTTCTATATCTGTTTTCGGTATCCCTTTATCTTTTGCTTGCTGATAAGCTTTCTTAATATCGAAACCATCTGCTAGTTGAGCAAAAGTAATAGAAGCACTCAAGAAAGAAAAAACGAGTAATGCGTTTTTAAAAGTGAATATTTTTTTCATCGTTAACTAATTAATAACCCAAAATTAAGTTATTATCAGATAATAAACGATACTTTTACTCGTTAAAACTGTACTTCTACGAATTAAATTACTGAATTTCGCCAAAATGGCTAAGAAATAACCGGTGGCGGCTCCATTATATGTCCGCAAGATTTACAAGTTCGTAGCTCCAAAGAATTGTAAAATTTTGCAAAAACACCTTGAAATTGAGAGGCAATATCATTTAGTACAAACTTCTCTTCATACAATTTTGTATTACATTTTTCACAAAACCACATTAAACCATCCATTTCACCTTCACGTCTTTTTCGTTCCATCACTAAACCAATGGTATTTTTAAAACGAATAGGGTTATGAGGAATTTTAGGTGGGAGTAAAAAAATATCTCCTTCCTTAATTGGCACTTCAATAGCCTTTCCATCTTCTTGAATCGTCACAATAATATCTCCTTCTAGTTGATAAAAAAACTCTTCGCTTTCATTATAATGAAAGTCTTTACGAGAGTTTGGACCACCAACCACCATTACAATAAATTCAGCGTCTTTATAAACTACTTTATTATTTACAGGAGGTTTTAATAAATGACGATTGTCATCTATCCATTGTTTAAAGTTGAAAGGCCTAGTAGTACTCATGATTTAATACCTATTAAATTAAAAAATAAGATTTAGTTTCCTTGAAAAACAGCTTTACGCTTTTCTAAAAAAGCGGTCACACCTTCTTTAAAGTCGCCTGTGCCAAAACTTTTTCCAAACTCCTCTATTTCAACTTCATATCCGTTTTGCTTATTATTGTAACCAGCATTAATAACTTTGATAGCTGTTTTAACAGCAGTTGGAGACTTCGAAACTATTTTAGAAGTGATTTCGAAACATTTATTTAATAATTCTTCTTGTGATGTTACATAGTTTACCAATCCCCATTTATAAGCATCCTCTGCGTTTAACATATCGGCTGTTACAATCATTTCAAAAGCTTTACCTTTTCCTACTAATTGAGCCAAACGTTGAGTGCCACCATAACCAGGGATAACACCTAAACTCACTTCAGGTAATCCCATTTTTGCATTAGAACTTGCGACACGAATATGGCAAGCCATTGCTAATTCTAATCCTCCGCCTAAGGCAAAACCATTAACAGCAGCAATAACTGGTTTAGAATAGTTTTCGATGAAATTGAATATTTTGAAATGACCAATAGAGCTTAATTGCTTTCCTTCTTCGACACTAAAGTTTGCAAATTCTGCAATGTCTGCACCTGCCACAAATGCTTTTTGCCCCGATCCTGTGATAATAAGTGCTCGAATATTTTTATCATTTTCGGCATCAACAAATGTTTCGTGTAATTCTTCGATTGTTTGCTTATTTAAGGCGTTTAATTTATCTGGACGATTAATAGTAATTACTAATACATCATTTTTTATCTCAGTGGTAATATTTTCTAATGCCATTTCTACAGTCATTTTCATTTGTGTTTTATCGCAACAAATATAATGTGATAAGTATAAATCCTTTAAAAAGTTATTAACTCGATTTGTTTTAACAATTGTAGTTTTAAAAATAAGATGAATTATGCAAACTGGTTGTTACCTTTGTTTAATGGTAATTTATGCAATTCCCGGATTAGGCACTAACGAAAAATTATATGTCAATACAAAAATTAAAGGTGTTGAAATCATTGTGTTAGATTGGCCAACTCCTTTAAAAAATGACACGATGCAATCTTACGCGCGTAAATTTTTGCCACAAATAAACACAGCTGAGCCATTTTGTTTATTAGGCGTTTCTTTTGGAGGCATGATTTGTACAGAACTTTCAAAAATTATTTCACCATACAAAACCTTCCTAATTTCAACTTGTAAATCTCGTAATGAATTACCATGGTTTATAAAAGCATTAAAGCATTTTCCTTTACATAAAATAGTTTCAGAAAAGCAGCATCGTAAAATGGCTTATCAAGGAAGGTGGATCATTGGATTTGGGAAAGCATATATTCCGGAGTTTTTGGGCATGGTTAACAGCATGACAAAAAACTATTTTAAACATTGCATTCATATCATTGCAACTTGGGATAGAAGAGAAGAACCTAAAAATGTGATTCATATTCATGGCACCAACGATAAATTATTGTGGCACAGATATGTAAAGTCTAATTACAGCATACAACAAGGCTCGCATGCCATGATCGTTTTTAGGGCAGAGGAAATAAATAAAATTATTGAAGGTGAGATTTATTGTCCCGCAGATTTCGCCGATTAACGCAAAAAGGGTTTGTTTTAAAAAACAGATTTTCTGGTTTTGTTTTGCAACTATTGTAAATTTACAAATATAAAAATCTGTAATAATCTGTGAGATTTGCGAGAAACAAAACTACCTCTTAGCAATAAACCAATTGTTTAATAAATTTTCTCTATTGTATTTCATAGGCTGCTTAGTTTCAAAATCAATTAAACTAGCATTTGCTTCTTGCAAAATAGCTTGTCCAGCGGCGGTATCCCATTCCATTGTTGGCCCAAATCGAGGATATTCATCAGCAACACCTTCTGCTACCCAACACATTTTAATGCTACTTCCAGTGGAAACAATTTCTACATGTTGATGATTTAATTTTAGTGTTTCAATATGTTGATGTGTTTCTGTGCTCATGTGTGAGCGACTAGCAACAACAATATAATTATTTCTATTTGTTATAATTGGAAGTTTTTGAGCGATGCTTAATAACTGTTCGAGTGTTAAGGTTTCGATAGAATCTATAATAGAAGAAAAAGTTTCACTAGAAATTTTATAAGAGCCAATGTCCTTGGCTGCAAAGTACAAATCTTTAAACACGGGTGAATAAATAACACCAAGAGAAGGAATATTATTTTCAACCAAAGCAATGTTTACAGTAAACTCTCCATTTCGTTTTACAAATTCTTTAGTCCCATCTAATGGATCAACAATCCATAATTTATCCCAAGTTTTTCTGGTTTCAAAATCATCATGCTTTCCCTCTTCGCTTAGCACAGGAATGTTGAATTGTTTTAATTCTTCGGTAATTTTATCGCTCGCTTTTTTGTCGGCTAAGGTTAACGGGGATTTATCATCTTTGTATTCAACCTCAAATTTTGTATCATATACTTTTAATATTTCTTTTCCTGCTAATACAGAAGCAACAATTGTTTGATGTAATAAACGAGAATAGTTCATGAATAGAGGTTAGTATTTTATAATATTGCTAGATAAATAGGCTTCAAGATTCGGATTTTTTTGAAAATTATTTTTAATTATTTTCAAATAATATTCTTGTACTTTATCAGGACGAGATAGGTTGAAGTAACAAGCGCAGATGTTATTTAATACCGACTCATTGTTTGGAGTTATTTGATCGCATTTTTCAAAAAACTTTAACGCGTTTATATATGCTTTTTGATTAAATAATTTTTTACCTGATTGAATCAGTAAATTGAAATCAGTAGAACCATAATTAATGAATTTTTCACTTACTAAATTTGCCCTATCGGTAAATTCTTTTATCACTTCTTTTTTTGTTCCTGTTTTTTCTGCTAGTTCAATATTGCTTAAGGCATCAATGGTATTAAACAATCCCGTGTTTGTTTTTGCTTTCATTTCATAAAGCATATTGGTACAATAGGGATTCACTGCTAATAAATCGTCTGTTTTTTGCAAAGCTTTTTCAAACTCCATTTTATAAAGCAAAAACCCAATATCGTTTAATTGAAATTTAATAAATAAAGGATGTTTTTGTATGGATATGCTGTTAAGTTCTAGGGCTTTGTCATACATACCAAACTGTGAAAAAACAGCTGCTTGATTTGAAAATTGATTAGCGGTTTTTGGTTTTATAGTAAATAGATGAATCAATTCTTTTTTGGCTTTATCACTTTCAGACAAGGCTTTATAGGTTTTGTATAGAGACAGCCTTGCTAAAATATTTAATGAATCTGATTCAATAGACTTTTGCAAATAGCCCAAGGCAATGTTGGGCTGTTGTTTAGTTAAATATATTCCCCCCAGATTCTGAAGAATGTCGGTGTCTTTTGGATATTTTTTATACGCGTCAAGCCAAACACTTAAACCATCTTTCCAAACAGGAACGCGTAAAAAACTAATTGTAGCAAAAAATAAGATGTAACCGTAACCTATATACTTTATTAGTTGCATAGATTTAATTTTTTGCTTCAAATAAAAATAGAATTGCGCCATTATGATACAAAAACCTAATGAAGGTAAATAGTTATATCTATCTGGCATAAAGTTTTCAGCAATTGGAATAACACGTAACATAATAGAAACAGTTATTAAATAAAAAACAATCCCAAAGAAATAGATGTATTGTTTTTTGATGAATGAAAAAAATATTACCACCATTAAAATGATAGGAATAATCAATAAATAATAGTTACTACTTATGGCAGATATATTTGGAATAGAATACTGAGCTGATAAGTTTAAAGGAATAATTAATTTAACGATATAGTTTGATAAAATAGTACTAGGGTAAAAGATAATTTGAGAGACAGATATATCTTCGGTTTGACTTAAGTAACCAGTAAATAATTGTGCTCTAATAGCTAGCCATGCAAAAAATAAACTGATTGGTAAAAAGTAAGAAATTGTTTTAAAATCTATTTTTTTATCGTCTACCTTGTAATTATAAAATTCAATTAAAAAAATAATGAAAGGAAAAATAAGAGCTTGCCCTTTTGATAGTAGGGATAATATAAATGCTACAAATGTGTATATTAAAAATTTTTGATGGCGTGTACTTTTATATTTTAAATAATTAATGAGCGCAATTAAAAGAAAAAAAACATATTGCGTATCTTTTCTATCAGTAATACGTGCTACCGATTCAACATGTAATGGATGAACAGCCCATATTAAAGCCACTACAAAAGCAAAATCAGAACGTTTAAATAGTAGTTTTATAAATACAAAAATCAAAACAACGTTACTGGAGTGAATCAAAAGATTTGTAATATTATAACTAATGGCATGATTGCCACTCATCGCATAATTTACAGACAGAGTTAAGAGCGTTAATGGATGATAATGCCCATCGAAATAGGACAGAAACATTAATTTTAAATTTTCAATAGAAAAATGTGTGACAATAGGATTCAGTAATACATAAGCATCATCACTGTAATTAGTAAAATTATTTTTAAGCATTAAAATGTGAACAGTAACAGTTATAAAAAATAACTGCCAATATTTATTACGCTCAATTTTTTCTAAAAACTTAAACATAGCATGAAAATACAAAAAATAGTTTCACACAAAAACAATTAACTGAATACAGAATAAATTGCAAAAGAGGATAAGTATGCTAAACCGGTCATAAATACCAATTGGATAGCTGGCCATTTCCAATGTTTGGTTTCGCGATAAGTTGTGGCTAGCGTGCTCATGCATTGCATAGCAAATACATAAAACACTAACAACGACCAACAAACAGCGTTAGAGTATGTCGGTAGTTGGGTTTCAAAATTTTTCTCAGCAATTAATTTTTCTCTTAATGTTTCTGTGTTTTCAGAATCCCCACTACTATATATAGTGGCCATCGTTCCAACAAATACTTCTCGGGCGGCAAATGAAGTAATTAAAGCAATGCCTATTTTCCAATCAAAACCTAAAGGCTTGATAATTGGCTCCATTTTTTTACCTAACACGCCAGCATAAGATGCCTCTAGTTTTTGGGATTGCATTTGTGCTTGATAAATAGATTTTAAACTATCATTGTCTGTTTGTTTAATAGCAGCAGTGTATTCTAGGTCTATTCTTTGAAATTCGCTAGAAGAAGTGTGTGTTGTTAAAAACCACAATACTACTGAAATAGCTAAAATTATTTTACCCGCGTCAAATAAAAACACCTTTACTTTATCAAACACTAACATGGCAACCGTTTGCCATTGAGGTTTTCGGTAAACAGGTAATTCCATAATAAAATAACTTTTCTCTTCAGTTTTTAAAACACGTTTTAAAATATAGGCGGCTAATAGCGCCGCTACAAAACCTAACACATACATGGCCATTAAAACCAATCCTTGATAGTTGAAACCTAAAAAGGTTTGTTTGCCAGCAAACATAATGCTGATTAGCAATGTGTAAACTGGTAAACGTGCCGAGCAACTAATTAAGGGTGTTACTAAAATAGTAATAATTCTATCCTTCCAATTTGTAATGGTTCTTGTACTCATAATAGATGGCACAGCGCAGGCAACACTGCTTATCATAGGAATAACCGATTTTCCATTTAACCCAAAACGACGCATCACTTTATCTAAAATAAAACTTGCTCGCGCCATATAGCCTGTATCTTCTAAAATAGCTATAAAGAAAAACAGTAAGGCAATTTGAGGAACAAATACCACAATACCACTAATACCAGCCAATATTCCATTTACCACCAAATCGTTAAATTGCCCAGCGGGTAAAGCGTTGGCTGTTATACTCATTAATTGTGCAAAGCCTTCTTCTATCCATGACATTGGATATTCGGCTACATAAAATATAAATTGAAAAATAATAAATAATACAAAAAAGAAAAATGCGAAACCAAAGAACTTGTGTGTAAAAAACGAATCTAGTTTTTGAGTATGACTTTTACTTAATTGCTTAGGCTGCTGAATACATTTGGCAATGATATAATTAATTTTTGCAAAGCGATGAATGTTATCAGCTAACTCAAAAGCTTTAATATCGCTTGAGCTTTGCTTTCCTTTATTAAACTGAGAAGTAATAACTTTCTCATAGGAATCAGCTTGTGGAAATAATTGTTTTTGCTTTTCGAAATTATAAAATATTGAGTCAGAAATTTTAGCTTGAGCGATTGCCTCTTTCAACTCATTAATTCCCTCTTTTTTTCGGGAATTGGCAGTTACGATCTTAATTCCTATAAGCTTTTCTAATTCTTCTTGGTAAATGATCACATTATTTTTTTCAGCCTCATCAATCATATTTAAAACCATCACACATGGTTTTTTTAAATCAATTACTTGAGTGGCTAATAATAAATGACGTTTTAAATTAGAAGAATCAACAACAATAACAACTACATCAATCTTTTCTTCTTCACTCAGTAGCGCTTTGCAAGCAACCTCTTCATCCATCGATTTAGGATATAAACTATACGTGCCCGGCAAATCTGTTATTTGGTAATCTACGCCATGTAAGTTGTATTTGCCATAGTGCTTATCCACTGTAACTCCTGAGTAGTTTCCTGTTTTTTGATGAAGACCTGTTAAGGAATTAAATAAAGTGGATTTCCCGCTATTAGGGTTACCAATAAGTGCAATGGAGATATGAGAAGTTTTAGATGGCACAGGATTCAACCGTATTTTCGGAATTTATTTTTACAACAATGGTTGCCGCTTCTTGTTTTCTTAAGCTTAATAAATAACCAGAAACTTCAATAACAATAGGGTCTCCCAATGGAGCAATATTGCATAATTTAATTTTTTCACCAGGCAAACAACCCATTTCAATAAACTTAAGTGATAAAAAATCATCTGTAAATTCTTGTATGGTTGCCGATTGTCCTAGTTTTAAAGTATCGAGTGTTGGCATATTAAAGCAGATAAAAGTACGTTTTTTATGCTTTTTTCTTTATACCCTAAAAATGGTATATAACAAGGTTACAATATTATATCATACCTAAGGCATGTAAATAGATAACAACAAATCCTCCAAAAAAAAGTACCAATAAGGTGTTTGCAATTTTAATTTGTTTGATTTCAGCAATGTAATCACCTATAATAATACTTAAAGGGACAATACAAGGAAGGAGAATCATATCTGACATTTGCTCAAAAAACATCATCAACAAACACAACGCAAACATCCACAGTAAAATATATTTAGTTTTTTGAGTTTTTACTTTTCCACCAAATCCCTTGCTAAAATAGTGCAATAGCGCAAAAACAAAACCCAAAATAATAATAAAAACAAAACCAATATAGTATTCCGAAAGAATAGGTTTTTGTATGGTAGATGTTGCTTCACGCATCATACTAAAAACAGTAAAAGCATCATCAGTTGCTAAATAACAGATGCTTACATAAATGTATAATGGAGTAAGAATTCCAATTAACAAAATAGTCCACTCTCGCCAATTAAAAGGACGTAAAATAATAAGCGCAAACAAACTCAGAGGAAACACGACGATATAATGAATACAAAAAAAGGAAGCTAATCCCATAAAAACACCAGCTTTGAAAAACTCGGAAAGAGCATAATCTTGTCGATAGCTATTAATTAAGAAGTATAAAGAAGGTAAGATGAATAAATTGGCCACTAAAATTGGCTCAATTATGTTTTTAGTAGAAGCCGAAAACGCAAAAAGAATATAGAAAAATGCTGGAAAATAGTTTGTTTTTGACGTAATTTCCTGTTCGATAGCTAAAAAATTGATGAAAAATCCTCCTATTAAGATAATGAGAAGTCCAATAATTTGGTTAAAAATAGGAGAAGCATTTGTCCCGATAAAATAGTAATATAAAATATGTTCCTTATAATTTATGGCTTCTACACTTGTATTTACAAAGGCAAATGAACAGCCCCAAGCACCAAAACACAATACTAAAAGAGTGATAATGGATAATTGAATATTACTTTTTAAGAGCCCCGCAATCATTTTTATAGAAAAATCGTTTTTTTTAAGAAAAAATTCTATTTTTGTGGCGTAAACTTACTAAATTTAGATTAATATGGCTTCTTTAATGATTACAATGACAGATGTTTTTTACGGAATTGGAGAATTTTCAAAATCTGTATTCAAAGGAATGGATGTTTTAGGTCACGGACCAAACATCATTTTATGGAGCATTATTGCTTTCTTATTGGTTTACCAAGTTAGACAAATTGGAAAACAAAACAAAGAAGCCGATAAAAACGGAACCTTAAGATAGTTCTTATTTAAATGATATATTTATTTAACCCTGATTTTTAAATCAGGGTTTTTTTGTTTAGTTTAGTATATCTTAATTTTAGTTTAAGAAATATGAATAAAAAAATCTTATCACTTTTATTGTTTGTGTTTTTTGGAATTTTTCAGAAAGCTAATGCAACACACATTGTTGGTGGGGAATTGAATTACAAATATTTAGGGGCAAATAATTACGAAATAAGATTAACCGTTTATCGGGATTGTTATGTTGGAGTGCCTCCATTCGATAATCCAGCAAGCGTTGGTATTTTTAATAGTAGTAATGTTTTATTGCAAACATTACAGATGACGTTTAGAGGATTAGACACATTACCTCCAACAATTAACGATCCTTGTACGATTCCTCCTTTAGATTTTTGTTATGAAGTAACAACCTATATTGATACAATTAATCTGCCGCCATTAGCTGGTGGCTATCAAATATCTTATCAGCGTTGTTGTCGAAACCAAAACATTTTAAATATTGTAAACCCAGAGTGTGTTGGAGCAACATATTATGCAACAATTCCAGGACCAGAAGTGGTTGCTATTAATAGTAATCCAGTTATAAAATTTTGGCCACCACCATTTATTTGCGTTAATAAACCTTGGTCGTTCGATGATTCAGCCATTGATTATGATGGAGATTCTTTAGTGTATGAACTCTTTATGCCTTATGATGGATTAACTGCCTCATGTCCTATGATAGGAAATTTTACGCCACAAGGCACTACTTGCCCAAACACTGTTCCAACTTGTCCAAATGTGCCAGTAAATCCTCCATTTTTTCCTATTGTTTGGCAAGCGCCTTATAGCACAGCTAATATGTTAGGAGGAGTTCCTATGCAAATAAACTCTTCTACTGGTTTAGTAACAGCTACTCCAAACTTACAAGGTTATTTTGTTATTGGTATAAAAGTAAAAGAATATCGTAATGGTGTTTTTTTAAGCGAAACTAAACGAGACTTTCAACTAATTGTAAAGCCTTGTCCAATTTTAGTTGTTGCGGCCGCGCAAGCTCCACAAATTATTTGCGGCACAACAACAATTCCTTTTGTAAATAATAGTACTGGAAGTTCGGGACTTGGGTTTAACTGGTATTTTGGTGATCCAACAACAGCAGCGGATACATCGCATGCTAATTCTCCAACTTACGTTTACCCTGGAACAGGAACATATTCTGTAACAATGGTGGCTTTTGTGGACGGCAAACCATTGTGTAATGACACAGTTAAAACAACAGTCTCTATCAGCGGATCTTTTAAAGCATCGTTTTCATATAGTGTAATACCTTGTTCTAATAATCTAGTTAGTTTTCAAGAACAAACAGATGAACCGCCAGGAACAACACCAGTTTGGACTTGGAACTTTGGAGATGGCACCACTAGTTCTGAATCAAATCCAATTCACACATACACAACATCAGGGAATTATCAAGTTACTTTAGTTGCAGATATTCCGAGTGGAATTGACTGTCAAGATACACTTGTTAGCTTCACAGCGTTTGAAATTGCAGGAGTAGATTTATATATTCCAAATACATTTACACCAAACGGAGATGCTCATAATGATATATTTAAAATTAGAGCACCATTTTATACAGAATTTTATTTTGCAGTGTACAATAGATGGGGAGAGTTAATGTTTGAAACAAAAGATCAAAACGAAGGTTGGGACGGAAATTACAAAGGGCGTCTTTCTGACCCTGGAGTTTTTGGTTATTATATGAGAGCTAGGTGTGGCGAAGGAACGGAAGAGATTTTCAGAAAAGGCAACGTTACTTTAATACGATAACTATAAGGATGAAAGTTAAAAAGACATATTTTTCATTCCATATCACATTGTTTTGTGTGTTTTCTGTCTTTTATAATAACTTTTTAGTTTCTCAAGATGTTCATTTTTCTCAATATAACGGTTCGGTAATTAATCTTAATCCTGCATTTACGGGTTTTTTTGACGGAGATTATAGAGTAAATGGGATTTATAGGAGCCAATGGACTACAGTGCCAGTTCCTTACAGGTCATTTTCAATTGCTGCAGATGGAAGATTTAAAACCAAAAACATGAGAAGCGATTGCTTTGGTGTTGGTGTTGTTTTTAATAATGATAAGTCAGGAGACACGAATTATGGAACAAATCAATTGTATTTGTCAGGATCATATATTCATAAATTAAATAAAGATTCTACTTTGCTTTGGACAAATGGAATTATGTTTGGCATCTCAAACGTGGGGTTTAATTATAGTAAAATGACATTTGATGACCAATATCAAAATGGTAGTTATTCTGCTTCAAATAATACGGGAGAAAATTTTGCTAAAAACGCATCTACATTTGGTGACTTTAATTTTGGAACAGCAATACAATATGCTATTAAACAAAGAGCATTTGTGCAGTACGGAATTTCTTACCATCATTTTACAAATCCAAAACTAACTTTTCAAAACAACAATAATATTAAAATTGATGCTAAACTAAATAACTATTTATGTTTTGCATATCCAATTGCATCTAAAACAGATATTATTGCTGAGCTATTATATTCTCATCAAGGAAAATATAATGAGGTTATTCCTGGTGCTCAAGTAAAGTTTTATTTGGATGAATCTACAAATCAAGCCGCATCCATTGGGTTATATTATCGAGCAAAAGACGCCTTTATAGCTAGATTGTTTTATCAAGTAAAGACATTGAACGTTGGCTTAAGCTACGATGTAAACACCAGTAAGTTTGTTGCTGCAACAAACCGACGAGGCGGAGTCGAAGTTTATTTAACTTATATCTTCAAAAAAATTGTTCCCTTTGTTCCTAAAACAAGAGTTTGCCCAATTTACATGTAGGATGCTTAAAATAAAACAACTACATATACTGTTTCTGTTGATGAGTTTCTTTTTTGGAACCACTTTATTCTCACAAAGCACGAAACAGTTTTTAAAACTTGGAGCAGAAGCCATCGAGAATAAAGATTATTCTTCAGCAGCACAATACTATAATCAAGTTATTTTAATGGATTCATCAAAAATCGAATATCAATTACTATTTGCTGATGCATCTCGTTTAAATTTCGACAATTCAGTTGCCTTGCATTGGTATCAAAAAATTTATAAAAAAGATAATGGTAAAACCTATAAAGAAGTGCCTTTTTATATAGCTACACTTTTAAAAGGGAACGGAAAATACAAAGACGCTAAAAAGTATTTTGATAAATATTATAAAAAACAACGCAATAGTAAGGATAAAGAAAAAGCGCGTTTAGCCGCTAAAGCAAAACAAGAATTTGAATCGTGTGATATAGCACAAGTATTAGTTAAAAATCCTGTAGACGTAAAAGTGTTGCATTTAGATAGTGCGGTAAACAGTAAAGTAAGTGAGTATGCGCCTTTTGAATACGATAGTTTATTGTACTTTTCTTCATTAAGAGATAAATCAAAAACCGATGCAGCTGGCGTGGGATTTAATAAATTGTACACAGCAAAAAAATCAGCACTAAAAGAAAATAAATTTTTGAAAGCCAAAGAACTTGATTCGCTATTTAACAAGAGTGGAATACATAATGCCAACACTAGTTTTAATACAGATTTTACAAAAGTTTTTGTGTCGCGCTGCGGCGCATTAAACGCAACACAGTATCGCTGCGAAATTTATGTGTCTGATTTTAAAGATGGACATTGGACAGAGTTGCAAAGTTTACCATCACCAATTAATGTTGGAGGTAGCAACACCACACAGCCTTGCTTAAGTGAAATTAATGGAAAAGCAGTGTTGTTTTTTGCTAGTGATAGATCAGCTGGTGAAGGCGCCATGGATATTTGGTATGCCTTTATGAATGCCGATGGAACATTTGAAACACCGATTAATGCTGGTAAAAAAATTAATACCATTGAAGATGATATCACACCTTGGTTTGTCAAAGAAAACAAAACTTTATACTTCAGCAGCACTTGGCATAAAGGTTTAGGAAACTTCGATATTTTTACTTCCGAATTTAAAGACAATGCCTTTACAGATGCTCAAAATATTGGCTATCCAATTAATAGTAGTTATAACGATATTTATTACAGCGTTAATTCTAAAAAAGATAAAGCCTATATTTCATCTAATCGCTTAGGCTCTTATTTCGAAGACAAACCAAATTGTTGTAATGATATTTATAGTTTCCCTATAACACCATTAACCGAACCGCCAAAACCAATTGATACCACAGCCCTTTTAATTAACCAAATGAAAGTGTTGGTGCCATTAACACTGTATTTCCATAACGATGAGCCTGAGCCCAAAACAAAGGTAATTGTCACTAAAAAGAATTACAAAAAAACCTACGAAGATTATATTGCTTTAAAACCTAAGTATTTAGTAGAATACCCAAAAGGATTGGACGGAGAACCAAAAGACTATGCCGTTAACCGAGTAGAAAACTTTTTTGAAGACAGCGTAGATGCTGGAATGCAAGATTTAGATAAATTTGCTTTATTACTTGACCAAGTATTGTTACGTGGCGAAAAGGTTAAAATCACTATGAAAGGCTATTGTAGTCCATTAGCTAGTACTGATTATAATGTGAATTTAGCAAAACGCCGTATTAGCAGTTTACGTAACTATTTTATGGAATACGATAACGGCAAATTCGTAAAATATGTTGATAATACGAATGAAGCGGAAGGTCGAATCGAGTTTTTTAATGAAGATATTGGCGAATTACCTGTCAGTAAAGTGAGCGACGACGTGAAAGATGTTCGAAATTCTGTTTACAGCCCTTACGCCGCAGCCGAAAGAAAAATACAAATCATCGCTATTAGCTATCTTAAGTAAACAGCTCGACGGCGAAAGCTGTCCCCCTCTGGAGGGGGTAGGGGCAGGAATAGATACGATTTACTTCAACCAAACTCTTTATCTCTGTGTTTTAAAAAGCCAAATTTTAACCACTTATTGCCCAAAATCAACCAGTTACAAAGCCGCAGATTTTTATTACTAAAATCTGACAATATTTGTAGCAAATTAAGCGTCGTTAAACAAAATAAAACGTTTTAAACATTAACAAAAAGATAGCACACAAATATTGTTATTTAAAAACCTTTTTATTATGTTTGGCGTCATTCTAAAAACTAGAAACTAACTAAAAAAACAACAATTATGAGTAACAAAAAAACATCAGGCGGTTTTCCATTAATCGTTTCAGCAATTGCTATCGTTATCTGTTTAGTAATCGGTATCGTAGTTTACAAATTTGTATTAGGTGATCCAGCTAACTTTGACGCTGAAGGTCCAGAAAAAGGACACCCTCACAATTTCTTTGGAATTATGTACAAAGGTGGATTTATTGTACCAATCTTATTAGGAACATTATTTACAGTATTATGCTTTTTCTTTGAGCGTTTAATTACAATTCAAAAAGCAAACGGTGCTGGTAACACAGATAAATTTGTATCAAAAATTAAAGAATTAATCGCTGCTAAAGATTTTGAAGGAGCTCTTGCTGCTTGCGACAAACAAAAAGGATCTTTAGGAAACGTGGTTCGTGAAGGTTTAGTAAAATACCAATTCGTTCAAAATGATAACACTATGGATAAAGAATCT
>Ga0315900_10003115_pt1 | contig 24535 bp, 22 predicted proteins | sample LakEriMetagenome_FD_203521 | JGI IMG/M metagenome (GOLD analysis project Ga0315900, IMG submission 203521) | Freshwater fungal communities from buoy surface, Lake Erie, Ohio, United States - Buoy 12 MA114 | ecosystem: Environmental > Aquatic > Freshwater > Lake > Lake biofilm | place: USA: Lake... | reverse complement strand
CAAAGCTATACTTCGAGCAGCTTGTAAACCTTTTTCACCTCCACTAGTTGTATTACCAAAATAAGTTCTATCAGCTTTAATGGCTAATCGTTGTGATTCATTGAAAGCAATTCCCCAAGGAGAATGCTGCGCATTCGTAGCAATCAAAATCAAATTCTCTGTCACTTCTGGATTTTGTAAAACCCATTCTTGCGCTATTTGTCCACCTTGTGATCCCCCTATTAAGGTATGAAACTTATCAATTCCTAAATGAATTTTTAAAACTTGTAACGTATTAGCCATATCACGAATAGTGATATGAGGGAAATAACTAAACCAAGGTTCATTTGTATCAGGATTAATACTCAATGGTCCAGTAGTTCCATAACACGAACCTAAATTATTAGCACACACAATAAAATAATCTTGAGGATTAAATAAATCGTTTTCTCCAAATAACCCAGCCCACCAATCAAAAACATCGCTGTTCGCCGTTAAAGCATGGGAAACCCAAATCACATTACTCTTATCAGCATTTAATGTACCGAAAGTATGGTAAGCAATTTCTAATTGAGGTATGGATAGACCACTCTCTAATTGAAATCTTTTTTTATATGTAAATGTTTGATGACTCATGATTTCTTTTTTGTCTTTTGAGAGTGACAAAACGAAAACTTTAAAAAAACGTTTCGCCACTCTCTTTTGACGTTCTAACTAATTACTAAAAATGGATTCTGAAAAAACTAAATGTTTGTTTTCTAATGAAGTTAAAATGTTAACGTCGCTCACTAAGCGCTTACTATGTTCCTGACTTGCATGAGGAAAAGATACGCCTCCTCTTTGAGAAAAGCCATAAGCAGCTTGTAATTTTAAAAAGTGACGGTGGCGAGCTTCGCCAATTAAATTCGTTGTAGTTTGTGTAGTTGTTTGAGTATATTTTTTTGAGTTCATGATGTTTAATTTTAATTTATTTGTGTTGAAAAAATTTGAGATTGATGAAATTTCTTGAAATAAAAAATACATCAAAAGAGCCTCGGATTTGCCAAGGTTAATTTTTCGATAAGATTAAAACGAAAAATAGCCTAGCACATGCAACAACAGCACATACAACAAGCCATCATGAAAATGGTAATGAGAACAGAATTAACTACAGTGTTTGCTTCTAATTGAGCAACTCTTACTTTGTTTTTTGAATTTGTGTGTTTCATTTTCTTTGTTTTTAATTTATTTTTCTCTGCTTTTCATCAGAGTAGGAGTTGGCACCTGTTTTCCAATCGCGCCTAGGCGCGACTTTTAGTTGGTTGCCAGTGGGTCAGTGAGCCTATTCTCTCGCCACTTCTTAATAAATTAATACACACATGGGTGGGTAGTAATTCTGAGACAAATTTAAAGCATTTTATTCTTTAGTTCCAAATAAAATTGAAAATAATTTTAAAATCGTTGATTTTGTTAGGTATTAAAAGGCGAATTTTTACATATTAATTGACAAATTAGCAATAAACTGCATTTCTTTTTGAGCTCTTTGTCTAGCATTTTTAATAATGAAATACATATAAATTGCTCCAATATAAAAAACAAAAGTAAGTAATAAAAACATCATAAATCCAAAGGGCTTTAAGTCTGTTCGACTTGATAGTTTTAATTTAATACAAGAATCCTCCTCCGTAGTAGGCTCAACTTGAATTGAATTCTTAATAAATCGATTATCCAGAAATTTTAATCGAATTAAAATAAAATCTGATTCTTTTTTAAGAATATAATCTTGTTTCAACCGATTTTTAAATTTGTTTTTAATTAAATCCCAATCTTTATTTAAATCAGCCTCAGCAAAATCTGTTAAGTTGGCATACAAAAACATCAAAATAAAAATTATGAGAGAAAGGCAGATATGTAATAAAATATAAATCATAAAATAAGTTTTAATGAATAATTACTGATATTGCCATTACTAAACTTAAATGATGCCAAAAGATAAAATACTTAGTTTAACTGGGCGAAAAAGGTAGATTTATATGTATTATTTTCCAGAAAATGGAATACTTTTCCAATCCATTGCAAATGAAAAAACAAAGAAGTAAATTTAAAATAACAATAAATAAAAGTTATGTCTGGATTATGTAAAATATTTGTAGCAGATGATGATGTCATGTATAGTGAAATACTAGGTCACTACCTATCCTTGAATCCAGACAATGAAGTTCATAAATTTAACTCTTCTAAAACGTGTTTGCAGGCTTTACCAAAAATAAAACCAAAAATTATAACTCTAGATTACAACATGCCAGAAAGTAATGGCAGAGAATTACTCAAAAAAATAAAAGAATATGATAATACAATTCAGGTTATAATTATTTCAGGGCAAGAAGATATTAAAACAGCATTGAATTTGTTAAAGGAAGGTGCATATGATTATTTTGTAAAAGATGATGATACAAAAGAAAAATTATGGAATGTCGTTAATAAAATTCGTGAATTTGAAAGTTTGAAAAGAGAAAATGATAATTTACGAACTGAAGTAAAGTCAAAATACCAAATAGATAAGATTCTCAAAGGAAATAGCCCAGAGATTTCTAATATACACCAAATTATAGAAAAGGCATCCAAAACAAATATAAGTGTAAGTGTATTTGGAGAAACCGGAACAGGAAAGGAATTAGCGGCTAAAGCAATTCATTATAATTCGTTAAAAGCAAATAAACCCTTCATTGCTGTTAATATTGCTTCCCTGCCAAATGATTTAATTGAGAGCGAACTTTTTGGATATGAAAAGGGTGCTTTTACGGGAGCACAAAACAGAAGAATTGGCAAAATGGAGGAGGCTAATGGAGGCACTCTATTTCTTGATGAAATTGGAGAAATGGATTTAAGTATCCAATCAAAATTATTACGTGCACTTCAAGAAAGAGAAATCTCTCGGTTAGGCAGTAATCAAATAATAAAACTTGATTTCAGATTAATTGTTGCTACTCATAAAAATTTACAAAACGAGGTAAAACTAGGCAATTTTAGAGAAGATCTATATTATCGCATTTTTGGTTTTCCGATCGAATTGCCATCACTAAGATCAAGGGGGCAGGATATTATTTTACTTGCAAATTACTTTATAAAACTTTTTTGCACAGAAAATAAAATCAATGTAGTTGAACTTACAAAATCTGCAAAAGAAAAACTCTTAAAATATCCATGGCCTGGCAATGTGCGTGAATTAAAAGCAGTAATTGAATTGGCTGTTGTAATGACTAATAGTAATGAAATTAGTGAAAATGAAATTTCATTCAATCCAATAGACTCAAAAAGTAATATACTCTTACAAGAAATGACAATGGAACAATACCAGAAGGAAATTATTAACTCCTACCTTAAAAAATATAATAATAACGTTGTCTTAGTGGCCCAAAAACTAAACATGGGAAAGTCAACAATTTATAATATGTTGCAAAAAAAAGAAATTTAACACCGTCCAATTTTTTATACCCCTATAAACATTATTTTGTCGATTAAATATAAATCAAATCTGGAACCTAAATCCATATTCTGGAAAAAAATTCAACCCGACCAAAATTCAAATAACTAATTTCCAATTAGTTAAAAAAATGGCAAAGTAATGGCACTGTTCATATTGAAATAGTATTACCAAACTTAATCTTAATTATTATGAAAACAATTTACAAAAACTCAAAAAACAGAAGTGTACTATTTGCATTAATATTAATAGCGACATCACTTCAATCATTCGCTAATAATCTTAACAACCCTTCGTCAGTTTTATCGGAAGACAACACGGCTAGCTATTGTATTATTGGTGGTGTGTTAGGATTTGGAATAATTGCCTTTTTAATAAATAGCATATTAAATAGATATAACAATTCTAATGAACCTAAAAATAATAATTTCAATCGTACTACATCTCATCGTCATAGATATAACCAGCATCGGATTATGAAGAAAACCGCATAATCTTCACTTTAAAATTTAATCTTCCATATATTAATTATAAATCTAACTATTATGAAAACCTTGGAACATGCAACCTCTGTAGATAAATATGCTATTAAAGAATATCTTTTTCCTAAAGAAGAAATCTATTTTTCAAGGGAGGAAAAAGACGAAATCATGATTAAATTAAAAGTGGCAACCATCATTGGAAATTTAGAAAAAATTAAATGCAAAATAATTTTTCAAGATATTGTTGGAATTAAAATAGTTGAAACAACTATTTGGGCAACCTGTGAAAAAAACATTGTACTTAAATCAGGAATTTTGATACCTATTAGACGTATCATAGATATTATCATTTAATTAGTAATTAGGATGTTTCAACCAAGTACACAATTATGAAAAATGACTAAATTTTATTAAATTTGTTTTAGAATCTAAATAAAACAAATAATAAATTTATTGATGTATGTACGGATTAGTCAATCAAGCAATACAAGAACTTGTAATAGAAAAATTCGGACAAGAAGTTTGGGAAAAAGTTAACCTTACTAGCGGTGTTAATATTGATAGATTTTTAAGTAACGAATCATATGATGATTCTGTGACATATAAACTTGCCCAAGCCGTTTCGGAAGTTGCAGGTATTACTATCGGTGAAGTGCTTATGGCTTTTGGAGAATATTGGGTTTTAAAAACTGGAGCGCAAAAATATGGGGCTTTAATGAAAGCAGGTGGCGAGAACCTAAAAGAGTTTCTTATTAATCTGCCAAATTTTCATAGCAGAGTTATGCTCATATTCCCAAATATTACACCACCTGAATTTAATGTAACAGATATAAAGGAAAAATCATTATCCCTTCATTATTATTCAACTCGAGAAGGATTGACTGATTTTATGCATGGTTTATTAAAAGGTCTTGCAACAATGTACAAAGTAGAAGCAACAATAAAATTAATTTCCGGAAAAACTGAAAATAAAGATCACGACATATTTGAAATATCTTTGTAAACAATGTCACTTAATTTAGGAAAAGAAGAAATAGATATTTTATTCCCATTCCACTTTACTTTGGATAGGGATTTTAATATAATTAGTGTCGGGCCGTCTCTAAAAAAATTATGGACAAATAATACAAAAGCAAAAGATTTCATTACCCAATTTAAATTTAAAAGACCATTTTTAAGTATTGCATATACTTTTGAATCAATAATTGAACATAAAAACCACCTTTTTATTTTGGAATTATTGAATTCTGAAACACCCATTTTATTACGTGGTCAATTTTTGCCAATAGATAATAGCAGTAAACTTTTATTTGCTGGTTCCATATGGCTGACAGATGTTGATGATTTAGAAAAACACCATTTAAAAATAAACGATTTTTCGACATCTGATAATGTTACTGATTTGTTACATGTATTAAAATCAGAAAAATTAGCGAAAAAGGATGTTCTTGATTTAGCTGATAACTTAAAAAAAGAAAGAGATAAACTATCTGAAAGAAACAAATTAGTAGAATCTATAGCGAAATTTCCTGATGAGAATCCGTATCCTGTTTTAAGATATAATAAAGATGTTGAATTATTATATTCAAATAAACAAAGTAATTCATTTTTGGAATTACTAAACAACAAAAACAATAAGCGACAAAAAAAATTTTTTAATGATATAATAAAGAATTCATTATTAAAAAAGAAAGTAATTAATCTTGAGTTACAATTTGAAAACACTATTTTCCAATGCACCTTTGCTCCTATTGTCGGAGAAAATTATGTAAATATATACGCAAGGGACATCTCACAAAAAAAACAAATTGAATTAGATTTAATAAAAAGTGAACGGAGATTATCGGTACTTTATGAAATCACTAAATTATTTTCGGACAACAATAAAACCGAACATAATTTAACTGCCGCACTAAAACTAATATGCAATGTTTATAATTGGGAATGCGGAGGATTTTGGCAGTTAAAAAATAATAGAGAACTGAATAATACGGCTTATTATTGCAACAGCGAGAATATCTTTCAAGAATTCTACAAGGAGACAACTAAAAAATCATTTACAAAAGGTAAAGGATTAATTGGAAAAGCATGGGCAGAAAGAGATACAATATGGATAGAAAATGTAAATAAAATAGAAGGTTTTAATACTGCAAAAAGCATTTCTAAATTAGGAACATTTAGTGGTTTAGCCTTTCCTATTTTCAATAATAATGAATTTGTTGGAGTATTTGATTTTTTTAATCAATCTATTAATCATCCAGATTCAAATTTAACAGAAATGTTAGAGGCATTTGGAATTATAATTAGTGAGTACATAGAAAGAATTAATTCCGAAAAAGCTCTAAAAGAATCCGAAGAAAAATACAGATTAATTGTTGAGAATGCTTCTGATATAATCTATAAAGTAAATAAGAACGGGAATTTTTCTTTTGTAAATCAAGTTGCCTTGCGAGTAACGGGTTATTCGGAAAAAGAATTATTATCTAAAAATTTCATTAGTATTATACGGAACGACTATCAAAAAAAGACATTGGATTTTTACAAAAAACAAATTAATGCAAAAATTCGATCTACCTATTTTGAATTTCCAATTATTACAAAAAACGGTGAAGAAAGATGGATTGGACAGAGCGTTCAGTTTCCTTTGAATTCATCAAATGAAAGTGAAATTACAGCTCTAGCAAACGATATTAGTGAAAGAAAAAAATCTCAAACAGATTTAACAATTACATTAACCAGGTTATCCTCTCTTATTACAAATTTAAATACAAGTATTCTTTTAGAAAATTCTAACAGAGAAATAGTTCTGGTAAATGATATATTTTGTAAAACTTTCCAGATCCCTCTCGAACCAAACCAAATGCTCGGTCTTGATTGTACTGGGGCAGCAGAGCAATCCAAAAAATTATTTGAAAACCCGAACGAATTTGTTTCTGACATTGACAAATTACTAGAAAAGAAAGAAAAAGTAATAGGTCAGGAATTAAGGATGAAAAATGGTAAAATTTATGAACGTGATTTTATACCAATTATTCATAATGAGGAATATTTAGGTCATTTGTGGCAATATAAAGATGTTACTGAGGCAAGAAACTATGAATTAAAAATTCATGAACAAAAAGTATTTTACGAAACAATTTTAAACTCAATACCAGCTGATTTAGTAGTATTTAACAAAGAACATGAATATTTATTTATAAATCCAAATTCTGTTAAAGACCCTGCTATTAGATCTTGGTTAATTGGAAAAAAAGATTACGACTATTTTAAACAAACGAATAAAGATTTACGCATTGCTCAAGAAAGAGAAGATACATTTCAGGACGTAATTAAACAAAAACACTCTATTGAATTTCACGAAAAACTAATAAATAAATCTGGCCAAACCGAATATCATTTAAGAATAATGAATCCCATATATAATGACAATGGAGAAATTAAATTTGTTATTGGATATGGCGTTAATGTGACTAATATTAAATTAGCGGAACAAGAGTTACAAAAAGCTAAAGAAATTGCAGAACAATCTTTAAAGACTAAAGAACTCTTTTTAGCTAATATGAGCCATGAGATCAGAACTCCAATGAATGCAATTGTTGGAATGACAGATTTACTAATAGACACATCATTAAACGAAAAGCAAGCGTCCTATCTAAATGCCATTAAAAAATCTTCGCAAAATTTATTAGTTATTATTAATGATATATTAGACTTATCTAAAATAGAATCAGGTAAGCTAACTTTAGAAAAAATAGATTTTAATCTTCGCGAATTAGTAGATTCAACAATTAACTCATTCAAACATAAAGCAGACGAAAAAGGCTTAATTTTAAGCACAGTAATAGACTCTGAAATCAATGAAATTTTAATAGGGGACCCAATTAGAATTGGACAGGTATTTAATAATTTGATAAGCAATTCTATAAAATTCACAAACGAAGGAACCATAAAACTAATATGTTCTCTCGTACAAAAAGATGAAGAATTTAATAGGGTTAAATTTTCGGTTATGGATACAGGCATAGGCATCGAAAAAGAAAAAATTGATAAAATTTTCGAAAGCTTCGCTCAAGCCGATGAAAGTATTAGCAGAAAATATGGGGGAACTGGTTTAGGCTTATCTATAAGTAAACAAATCGTTAACATGTACGATTCTGATATTTCAGTTGAAAGCCTTCCAGGCCTTGGAGCATATTTTTCTTTTGAAATAAATTTTCCAATTGGAACTCAAAACTCACTCCCAAAATCAATCGATTTTGGTATTGATTATCAATCATTGGCAAATATGAAAATATTACTAGCTGAAGATCATGAAATAAATCAATTTTTAGCAACAACAATATTAGAATCATGGAATATTAATGTAACAATAGTTAATAATGGGTTAGAAGCAATTGATAAAATAAAAACAGAAACTTTTGATTTAATATTAATGGACGTTCAAATGCCCGAAATGAATGGCTATGAGGCCACGCAGTTTATTCGAAAAGAATTAAAACTTAATATTCCCATAATTGCCTTAACTGCAAATGCAATTATTGGAGATTATGAAAAATGTATTATTGCGGGAATGAACGATTACATATCGAAACCATTTGAAAAGGCTTCTCTATTCAAAAAAATGTCGCTTTTAATACAAAACTTTCCAGAGAAAAATAAAACTAACATAGTTAGCAAAAACCATACTTTGTATGATCTTAGCAAACTCAAGGAAATGTCGAACGACGTTGAATTTATTAATAAAATGACACGTCTATTTATAGACAATACAACTTCATTAATTAATGAAATGGAGATTTCATACAGTAAAAATAATTATGAAAAAGTACAAGCTATTGCTCATAAACTAAAATCTTCCATAGATATTGTGTGTATCGGAAACGTAAAAGATTTAGTAAGGAGTGTTGAAAAAGGTGCCATGTTAAACAAATCTTCATACTTATTAGATCAACATATAAAAGAACTTATTGAAATTTTAAGAAAAACGATTATTCAATTAAAAGAATTAGAAAGTTAAGCCTAAAATGTAATTGTTTTTTTGAGAATAGTTGTTTAAAAAAATAAGCTACTGTAATTTGATAAATTTTTGATTCGATTTATAGCTATCAGCAGACAAACTAAACAATTTAATAAAATATACACCTTCTGAAAGGTTGGTGGTATTAAGGTTAATATCATTTTTACCTTCTAATAAGAGAATAGCTTCAGAACTAATTTGATTACCAACAAGGTCAAAAATCTCTATTAAAACTTCACTCACATCATCTGAATTAATTTGCAACTTTGTATTATTATAGCTTGGATTAGGATATAGTTTTAGTGAAAATTCTTTACTAATATTTCTATCGATTGAAATAACTTTAAAAATTTCAGAACTATTATCATAATCAATACTTACGAGGCGATAATATATTATTGAAGCAACATCATCTACATCATCAATAAAATGATAATTTGCACCAACCTGCTCTCCTTTTGCAATTTCAAAATGAACTGGTTCAAAATTTATACCATCATACGATCTATCTATTCTAAACTTTTCTGTATTTACTTCTTCTGCGGTTTGCCAAAATAATATATTTTGATTGTCACTGTAGATTTCACCCGAAAAGTCAATTAGTTTAATTGGTAAAATTGAACCTGTATTATACACTTTTAAATAATCAATTGCCATATTATTTCCAAATGCACTAGTTGCTCTAATTGCTATCCTGCAGCATGATACGCCGGCATAAATGGTTAATGGAATAGAAAACAACTTCCACCCAGGAGTTGTAAAGGCGGCATTATAACGAGGAATAGTAAGTAGAGATGCGCTCCAAGTAGCTCCTCCATTAGTTGACACTAATATATCCAATCTATCATTTGATGTAGTATAACCATTATCTTGCGACACCCATAACTCAAAAACAGGATTTGCAATTGAACTAAAGTCAAAACTTGGTAATATTAAATTAGAAACTGTGCCAGAACTGTATGAGTAACTATCAAAAAAAGCAAATCCACTTCCAGAATTTAAAACAGGTGCTAAAGTTGGGAAAGTCAAATTACCTGTTAATACATTTGACCAATTACCAGTTCCACTAATTTGTTGAACCAAGAAATTTGGATTTGGCAAGCTACTGAAATCAACTTCATAAGGATAACTGTTAACCTTTGAAACTAATACGCTAGAAACAGGCAAAGCATTATTTAGCGCATTAATATCTCCAATTACTGAAGTACTAATGTTAAAGGAATAAGAACCACTAGTTAACATATTTAGGGTATTTGTAATATTCACAACTGTTGAAGATCCTGCAGCCAATATTCCAGAATTTAAAATAAAAGGAGAAATCACAACGGTACTTGAAGCAATGGCTGTATTACTAGGAACAATAGTTACACTACAATTAATAGTAACTGGATTTGAAAGAAAGTTAATTGGCCCTGAGCCATTATTTTTAACTTGAATTGAAACCGTTTGATTATTACTAAAACAATTAAAATTTCCACTTGGATTAATTATTGAGGTTGGAGTTATATCAATAAAGGGTGGTGGGAAAGAAGTCCACGATACATCATCAATAAAAATATTGTTACCATAGGCACTAGTAGCTCTTATAATAAAATAATTTGTAGCTGTTGTAAAACCTAATGGAACAGTAAAAGAATATTGATACCATCCATTGGCAACAACAACTGGGGATAGTCCACGTGCCCTATTGACTGTTCCAAGCAAGCTAGCACCTGTTAAATTTGGCGCTGTATTCATATAGACATCTATTTTATCAGGCGTGGTATTATATCCATTATCTCTATACATCCAAAAACTTATAGTAGTTGACGCTCCTGACCTATTAGTATAATCAATTACCGGACTAACCAAAGCTCTTACTCCCCCATTCACACTATATGAATTAAATCGGGCCTCACCTAATCCGCTACGAGGACTTTGTGTGGGAAAAGTTCCAGCGGTAACCCTTGTCCAAGTATTTGTTCCAGACACTAATAAATTAGTCCATCCTGTCGGAACAAATGTTGTTCCATCAAAAGATTCGGTATTATTTACTTGAGAAAATGATTTTGCATAAAGCAAGGTGGCTATTACTATAAATATAATTTTAGATTTCATGATTTTCAATTATTAGTCAGCATGTTAAGATGAAATCAAAACATAACCCTAAATTATAATTCATTAAAAATCAATTTATTAGCCAAAAACCATAAATATTGAAATTCCAAAAAATAGAATTTAAATCTACTTTTTGGAAAACAAATAGGTGCTATTTGATTTAATTTTTTTATAAACTACATTTTTTAATTGAAGGAAATAATAATCCATTACATTTGCCTGTGCTTAAAAACGTTAGTAAACATCATTTCTTGCTACACTTTATTGTGTTTATTTGGGGTTGGTCGCCTATTCTTGGAAAAGGTATTAGTGCTGATGCCCTGCAACTAGTTTGGTTTAGAATTGCCATCACTATTTTCTTAATGGCTTTTTACTTGATATATATAAAAGCAAATTTAAGAGTCTCTCTAAAAAAATTACTTCAACTTACAGGTATAGGTTTTATTATTTGTATTCATTGGTTATGTTTTTACGGGGCTATCAAGGTGTCTAACGTATCTGTAACCATGGCCGCTTTTAGCACAGGCACTTTATTTACAGCTATTACAGAGCCTTTAATTTATAAACGTAAATTTATTTGGTACGAATTAGTGATAGGCATAATTATCATCTTTGCCATTGGCCTAATTTTCTCGGTAGAAGTAGAATATGGCTTAGGCATTTTACTAGGCATTTTAGCAGCTTTTACCGCCTCTGTTTTTAGTGTTCTTAATGGTGTTTTAATACAAGACCAAAAACAACCTATTTCCTCCCCTGTTCTATCATTTATTGAATTAACGATGGCTTTGGTTGGACTTAGTATTTTCTTATTACTTAATGGAAGTTTTTCTTCAGAGTTTTTCGCCATTACCAATCAGGATATTCTATTAATTACCATTTTAGCAGGCGTTTGCACCGTTTATCCATTTATTGCTAGTGTTAATTTAATGAAACATCTTTCACCATATACGATTAACCTTACTGTAAATTTAGAAGGAGTATATGGGATTATCCTTGCTGGGATTTTGTTTCATGAAAACAAGGATTTATCGATTACTTTTTATGTTGGTTTTGGAATTATTTTATCAGTCATTTTCTTAAATGCTTTACTTAAACAAAAGTTTAACAAAGCATAACCAATTTCAAACATAAAAACCTTACTTTAGCACCGCTAAAATTAAGATATGCAATTTGAGTTAAACTCAGAATACCTAGATCAATTAAAAACTGGTATCGTTGAAAAAAACGATAACTTTTTAAAAGCTCAACTCAGTGAGTTGTATGCGGTTGATATTGCCTTAATTTTAAACCAATTAGATTTAGAAGATTCCATTTATTTATATGATCAGATTGATGAAGAATTATCATCAGATGTATTATTAGAAATGGAAGAAGAAAAGCGTGAAGCTTTATTAGCAACCTTTTCCACAAAAGAAATTGCAGAGCAATTAGATAATATGGATTCGGATGACGCAGCTGACGTTATCAATGAATTACCAGAAGAAATTCAAGATGAAGTATTATCGCACATCGAAGATATTGAGCAAGCCAGCGACATTGCTGATTTAATGAGCTTTGAAGAAGGTACAGCGGGTTCATTAATGGCAAAAGAATTAGTGAGCGTTTATGCTCACGAAACAGTAAGTGCTTGTATTGACGAAATTAGAAAACAAACCGAAAATGTTGATGTACTGTATGCTGTTTATGTAGTTGATGATAATGAGAAGTTAATTGGGATGTTATCACTAAAAAAATTGATCATATCACACCCTTTAGCGAAAATAGAGGAGATATTTGATGGAGATATTATTTCTGTTAGAACATCTACTTCTAGTGAAGATGTTGCCGAGTTAATTAGAAAATATGATTTAGTTGTATTGCCAGTTGTTGATCAATTAGGAAGACTTGTAGGAAGAATTACCATTGATGATGTGGTAGATGTGATGCGCGAAGAAGCCGAAAAAGACATTCAGTTAATGAGTGGTATTACCGATGATGTGGATAGTAACGATAGCTTGTGGCGCTTATCAAGAGCTCGTATTCCTTGGTTATTAGTTGGCATGTGTGGAGGTATTGTTGGATCAAGAATTATTGGTGGATACGAAGATCAAATTCAAATTCGCCCAGAAATGGCTTTTTTTATTCCCTTAATAGGTGCAACAGGCGGAAATGTTGGCGTTCAATCATCTGCTATTATTGTTCAGGGATTAGCAAACAATACATTAATCGTTGATAAAATTGCACCTAAATTATTTAAAGAACTAGGTGTAGGATTAATAAACGGATTAATTTGTTCAGGATTAATATTAGGCTATAATTTACTAATTAGCGAATCATGGGCACTTGCTGCAACAGTTAGCGTTGCTTTATTCACCGTTATATTATGTGCATCATTTTTAGGAACCTTTGTGCCTTTAATGATGAATCGTTTTAAAATAAATCCTGCTTTAGCAACTGGTCCTTTTGTAACTACACTAAATGATATTATTGGAATTTCTATTTACTTTTTAGTTGGTAGAATTTTATATGGAATTCTATAAACACTATTTTACAAAAAGTTATCGCTTAAAAGAGTTAAAACGTTTTATAGCTACTAACTGATCGTAATAAGTTCCTCGCTGACGATGGTACACATAAATGGCATATTCGTTTTCAGTTTCCCAATGACTACCTTCAGTAAAAGTTTCATCTCCACCTTTTTTTTCATCTTTTAAATACACATAGCTATAATTATAATAGCCTTGCTTAATAAACAAAGTACATTCGTATCCTAATTTTTTATAGTTATAGGTCATACGATTGGTTTTACTTAAACGCCATTCTGTTAATTTACCTAAAACATAAAAATTACCTGCGCCTTGCGCGTTATCGTATGGTAAAAAAAAATGCACCCATGCATAATCCGATTCGATATCTGGATTACCAACCATGTCTCTATTTTTAATTAAAAAACCTCCATTTAAGTCGTTAAAAAAAGAGTAATTTTTAAAGGTTTTTAATTCATCATTTTTTAACTCGATATGATACACATAATCACTATCTCTTCTTATATCAGCAACTCTTTCAGTATAGGTTCTTAATGAGCGAGTATCAAAAAATCTAAATTCATTGCCTCCGTTGAACGTTGATTTGTCATCTAATGAGTAAGTTAACTGATTAGGTTCTACAAAAGTAGGTTTAATATTATTTACAGAATTATCCCAACGATTATTTTGAGTAATAACAACCTTCATATCTGTAAATGGATTTGTTAATTCATACTGACTATTAATAATATTAAAATCGATATGTTGTTTTTCGTATTGATCATCATTCCCGATAGCCTGACGGACATTAGCCACTACTGTAACTTTATTTTCATAAATCATAAAACGTTTAGTAATTACCAATTTATCTTTATCATTATTTTCATAAACATAAACTACATAGTTTCCTGTTTTAGAAAAATTCATATTACTTTGAGGAAATAAAATAGAATAATGCGTGTACTTTTGAATTGTATTGGTTGAAAAATTAAAATTCAAAATGTTAGCTTCGAAAAAACCATTCATGAATTCCGAATGCACTAAATTTGATGGTTCCCAATTAGCATCACAATGAACAAAACTGATTGAATAATCTTTTCGATCAAACTCTAAATCATCAAAACTTAACTCTAACTGCTCGCCAGAATTAAATTGTAAAATAGCGGGATTAGCGTCAAAAGTAGATTCGTGTAACTGAACTGTTTTTATATAAGATTTGTAAGTCCAATCCTCATAACGCATTTGATTATCATTAACATAATCATCTTGAGACATTACTTGCAAGGCAGATATCAAAAGTAAAGCACTTAGTATTTTTATATTGACAAACATTGTTGTTTAACGTAAAAATACTCTTTTTAGTACTAATAATAAAGTTAAATAATGAGAAGAACTATTCTTTAATTAGATTCCCTTTGCCATTTCTAGTTAAATTAATAGTATTGGGATTTCCTTTGTAATATACATTGCCTGCTCGATTTATTCTAATATCCATTAGCCCATTTTCTGGCGCATTGATATGCGCATGACCAAGAGAGTTACTAGATAAAAACACATAAGAATTAACCTTTAAATTATTAGCATACAAGTAATTAGTACCATAATAATAACTTTCCAAAAGATTTGTCTGCCCTTTTAAATAAAGATCTCCATTACCGTGAGCGCTGCTAATTACTCGATAACAATTTACATCTAACTTAAAATCTCCCGAGTTTTCAATTCTCAAAGAAATAGTGTCTTGATAAATTGTATTTAAACTTTCAATAACACCCAAGCCTCCATTTTTTAAATACTTAAAATAAGGGGCAGTTACAAAAACTTTTATTTTATGTTTATAACCTCTTACCCAATTACATCTATTACTATTAAAAACTTTTAATGTTTCTCCATCAAGTTCAGTTTTTATTAATGACTGCAAATTTTCGCCAGCTTCTACTCTTACTTCATATGTTGTTCCTTGCGTTAAATATAAATCCATTTTATCGGTCAAGTAAATGCAGTTAAAATCTTTTACATCACGATAAATTACATTAGTTGAACCTGTAGACTTTAAACAATCACACATACTCTCTTTTTTACAAGAGACAATTGGAAATAGCAATGTTATAAATATCAAAAATTTATATCGCATCTGATTTTTTCTTTTTTAAGCTAAATCTATAGCCAATCCCGTAATCAAAATGAGCAGCAACGGCCCAATGTGATTTCATTGTAAAATTAAACATTAAGCCATTTTTACAAAAATACCTAATACCTATTCTATGGAAAATTGGCCCATCTTCTTTGGGTTTAGAAATAGCATAATATCCCATTTCAATAGGAAAACTAATTTGTCCAACGTTATAAGCATAACAAGCTTTAACACCTAATTGCAAAATATCTGTCCAACCATTTGCTGGATTACCAGACGTTTCTAAATGATAGGCGTTTTGTGCATCATAACAAACATCAAAACCACCGCCCCATTTATGCGTATTTCTGACATTGTAATAGTAATTAACGCCAAAGGTATTCGAAAAATATTTTGGTCCTCCTGGTGGCTCATGCTCATTGAAACCAGCGGCGTCCCATACCAAAATCTCATGTTTACTTTTCCAAATAGAAGACGAATCCAATAAATCAGATTTAGCTACTTCTCCATTAATTTTATAAGTTAGCCCTAAATTTAATGAGGCTACATTTAATCCTAAATTAGGAACTTGAGAACGACCATTGGATGCATGAGCAAAAGAAATTCCTGGTTCTAATCTAAATTTATTACTTAACCTTAAGTGCCACAGCATTTTCCATTGCACATAAGTATTCCAATAGCTTCCAATAGCAATATTTTTGGGATTATTATCAATATCGAATTTTTTGGTTAAATAAGAAACGCCCCAGCAAACGCGTAAAACAGGTCTTGAAGCTCTCTCTTTTTTATTAAGAGGTATTTCAATATAAGGAGATAAGGCATAGCAATATCCTAATTGTTTTGGATTACGAAAATCAATGAAATTAAACGATAATCCAACTTCTGGAAAATTATTTTCTCGATGCCAACGTTTACTTCCGTTCGTTGGCTTTACAAAATCAACTTCTATCCCGGGAATATAATCCTTTACCAAATTACCAATAGTACTTCGATGTTCATACACAAATCCGTATGTAGGAGCAACTTTTATATAAAAGTCTTTAGTACCCGTCATCTTATTTTGAGAAATACAGATAATTGGTATTAGTAAAAATAAATATTTAGATAATTTAACCAAAATAAGACCCGAATTTAATGATAGTTTTCTAAACCTATTATATAATCAAAAAAATTATTTTCTATACAAATAAACCCTAAATTAGCGCCGAATTTAAACCCTCCACGTTATGGAAGTAAAAGATATTAAAGATTCGAATTTAGCTCAAAATCCAGTAATTGGGCAAATGTTAGTGAACAATCACGAACAAATTTTATTTTGCAACGACAATGCAACCGGCTTAAAAGCCATAATTGCTATTCACAATACAGTTTTAGGGCCGTCATTAGGCGGTACTCGCATGTGGAATTATAACAATGAAATGGAAGCCTTAACAGATGTTTTGCGTTTGTCACGTGGAATGACTTATAAATCATCAGTTGCTGGCTTAAATTTAGGTGGCGGAAAAGCAGTGATTATAGGTGATGCAACCAAAATTAAATCGGAAGCTTTATTACGTCGCTTTGGTAAATTTGTTAATAGCCTAGGAGGTAAATATATCACCGCTGAAGATGTAGCGATGAATAGTCGCGATATGGAAATGATTAAAATGGAAACTGACTATGTAAGTGGGTTGCCTGAAAATATGGGTGGCAGCGGAGATCCTTCTCCAGTAACCGCTTATGGTGTTTATGTAAGTATGAAAGCAAGCGCCAAAGAAATCTTCGGAACAGATAGCCTAGCAGGAAAAAAAGTGTTAGTTCAAGGTATTGGAAATGTGGGCATGCACTTAGTTGAGCATCTCTCAAAAGAAGGCGCTAAAGTTTATATTTATGATATTAGTGAAGAACGAATTAAAACAGCTGTAGAAAAACATAAAGCAGAATTTGTAGCAGCTGATAAAATGTTTGATTTAGATATTGATATCTATGCTCCATGTGCATTAGGTGCAACTGTAAACGACGATACCTTATCTAAATTAAAATGTAAGATTATTTGTGGTGCTGCCAATAACCAATTAGCTGATGAAAAAAAGCATGGTGAATTAGTATTACAAAAAGGCATTTTATATGCTCCTGATTTTGTAGTGAATGCTGGTGGAATCATCAATGTATATTACGAATTAGAAGGATATAACAGAGAGCGTGCCATGGCTCATGCCGAAAAAATTTATGGCACAACTTGGAACATTATTCAAACAGCTAAAACACAAAATATACCAACTTACGCAGCTGCCAACAAAATTGCAGAACAACGTATTGAAAGTATTGCTAGAATTAATGCTGTTCTATAAAATTAATCTGAGTGGAATTGAAGTATAAATCATACCTTTGACTGCACTCAGATTTCAAAAATTAAAATTGTACTATAAATAAAAACCAATAACATTCGTTCTTTATGCTAAACAGACGTTACCTTCGAATAAAAACAATGCAAACATTGTATTCTTACTTTCAGCAAGAAAAACCAGATATTGTATTTTATGAAAAAGAATTATTTAAGAGTTTAGATAAAATTTACGACTTGTATGTATATGTATTGGTTTTATTTACAGACATTCACCATACAGCTCTTTTAGTTACAGAGGAAAACAAGAATAAGCGTTTACCGAGCAAAGAGGATTTAGAACCTAATTTACGTTTTATAGAAAACGTAGTTTTAGTTTCGTTAACGCGTAGTGAAGAATTAAAAAAAGAAGTTTCTAATCGTAAAATTTCTTGGCAAAGTGATTTTGATTTAGTTCGTAAATTATATGCTGAACTAAGAACTACTGATTTGTACAAAAACTATATGGCTTCTTCAACGCCATCTGCAAAAGAAGATAAACAGTTTTTGATTTCAGTTGCAACAGAGTTTTTGTATGAACATGATTTACTAAACCATATTTTCGAAGAAAAAAATATTCATTGGGCAGACGATACTTTTGGAGCCTTTACAATGGTATCAAGAACTTTCGAAAATTTTACAGGAAAGTTAAATCTTGTGCCTTTATACAAAGATAAAGAAGATGACACGCAATTTATTTCAACTTTGTTCAGAAAAACAATAGCTGGTGATAAAGAGTATGATAAACTAATAGACGAAAAAACAAAAAACTGGGAATTAGATCGTATTGCCTCAATGGATATATTACTGATGAAAATGGCACTAGCTGAGTTTATGCATGTCAATAATGTTCCAATTAAAGTGTCATTAAACGAATACATCGACATTTCGAAAGAATACAGTACACCAAACAGTAAAACATTTATAAATGGTGTTTTAGATAAAATTATTGTCGATTTAAAACGTGATAACAAAATTCAAAAAACTGGAAGAGGTTTAATGGAAGGGAATTAAAATTAATAAAACTCAATCACTACGACAGTTTCATATATAATCTAGTACATGTAATTGAACATGCAAGTTTAATTAAATTTGATGTTATGAGAAACAATGAAGCTTCTTGTGAGTCTGTTCACTCTTAGGATAAAATTTTATTATTTTCAGTTACAAGTTATCAAAAAACACTGTACGCTGTTACATTTTCAAACACTATTATAGCTTAAAAGTCTTTTAAGAGTTCAAATAGAAAACTGCTCACAATAAGTTATAAAAAAGTATAATTTTTATTCCAAAAACAGTTTAAAATCCTAAATTTGCTACACTATAAAATTAAAATGAAAGCAATCTATATTTTAGCAGCAAGCATTCTATTTTTTACAACATCATGTAAAGAACAAAACACTGAAATTTCTACAAATGATGTAACAAATTCCAAATCGGCAGATGGAAATACTAATACCGATTTACCAGAAGTTGAATTTGAAGAAGAAACTCATGATTTTGGCAGAATAACTCAAGGAGAAAAAGTAACTTACCCTTTTAAATTTAAAAATACTGGAGGTGCAAATTTAATTATTTCATCAGCCAACGGAAGTTGTGGTTGTACAATTCCTGATTACCCTAAAAAACCGATTTTACCTGGCGAAGAAGGGGTAGTTAATGTTGTATTTGCTAGCGAAGGGAAATCGGGAATGGTAGAAAAATCGGTAACCTTGGTAACTAATTGCGAACCTAGCACTAAAATCATATACATCAAAGCAAATATTATTGTACCAACAAGTGCTAACCCAAGTGAATTACCTTCAGCACAATAAACTAAATTAATAATTAAACAAATAAACACAAAACAAACATGAACAACTTAGTAATTTTAATGGGTGGTGGCGCCGCAGGAGGAAATCCAATAACACAAATAGTACCTTTAGTTTTAATCGTGGTCGTATTTTATTTTTTCATGATACGTCCTCAGATGAAAAAACAAAAAGAAACAAAAAAATACATCGAGTCATTAAAAGTAAATGACAAAATTTTAACCATTGGTGGCATTTACGGTACCATCAATAAAATGAATGATGATGGAACAATTATCATTGCCGTTGAAGATGGTTCGAAAATGAAAATAGCAAAAAGCGCTATTTCTCAAGATGCTACTTCAACTTTAAACCAAACCGTTTAATAGAATGAATTCGTCAAATGCCATTACTCGCATAAGACGATTGCTATTAAGCAAAAAAGTTGGTACTTTTTTAATTTGTTTAAGCATAGCATCACTACTTTGGGTGGTGCATGCATTAAACAGAAATTATGAGTATACATTAAAGGTTCCTGTTTCTTTTTTAAACCTGCCTTCCAATAAACTAATAGTTGGCGAACTACCAGAATTTTTAGATGTTGAAATTAAAGCTAGTGGATTAAAGTTAATATTTATTTCACTCAAAAAAAGCATCAATGAAGTGGTTGTAGATTTTAATTTATTAAAAAATAATGCAAAGTCTCAAGCCTACTCAATCAGAAATGGAAATTTCAATTTGCAAAGTTCTATCAATTTTGATGTAGAAATTTTAAAAATACGTCCTGATACTTTATTCTTCTCTCTGAACAAAGCCAACTCCAAGTTATTGCCAGTAAAAGCAAACTTAAACGTTAACTGCAATCCAGGATACTCAGTAATATCAAAAATAAATATAACACCAGCATATGTTACAGTAACAGGTGATAGCATCGATTTAAAACGAATGGATACAGTGTTTACCTACTTTTTGAATTTAAAAAACATTCATCAAAATTTTTCGGCAACAGTGCCTCTCAAAAAACCTTTTACATCAATCAATTACAATGTAAAAGATGTTCAACTTAGTTTCAATGTAGACAAATTAACAGAAGCCACTATAAAAGTCCCTATTCACGTCATTAATAATCCAAGGAATGAAACAATAAAACTTCTGCCGAGTTTTGTAAGTGTAAAGTACTTGGTGGCAATGAACGAATACGAAAATATTAATTCAAACTCTTTTAAAGCAGTTGTTAATTATGATCATATTAAAGAAAAAAGAAAAGATTTACAAGTAGATATTTTACGATCTCCATCTGAAGTAAAAATATTAAAAATCATCCCTTCTACTATTTCTTATTTAATTTACAAATAATGATTGTTGGATTAACTGGTGGCATAGGAAGTGGAAAAACAACTGTTTCGAAACTATTTGAAACAATGGATTGTGCTATCTATAACTCAGATGAAAGAGCAAAAGAAGTATACTTTAAACAAGAAATAAAACACTCGGTTATTGAATTATTAGGAAGTGAAGCTTATTTAAGTGAAACAGTTATTAATAAAGAATACTTAGCTACAAAAGTTTTTTCTGACACTAAATTATTACATCAACTCAATGATATTATCCACCCTGCTGTAAAAGAAGATTTCGTTCAATTTAAATCTAAATTTCCTCTAAATACAATCATTATAAAAGAAAGTGCATTACTATTTGAAACTGGAATTTATAAAGATTTTAATTTCAATATCTTAGTTACAGCTCCAATAAACTTAAAAATTGAGCGAGTTATGAAACGGAATTCAGTTTCAAAATCAGACATTGAAAAACGTATGCAGGCTCAATGGACGGATGAGCAAAAAATACCGTTGGCAAACGCCATTATCGTCAATGATAATGATACTGCATTAATTCCTCAAGTAATTTCAATTATCGAAAAACTAAAATCAAATGCTTAAACGAGATTATTTGGTCAAGCAATTTGAAGAATTTGGTAAAGTAATGGCCATTTTACTGGGATTAAAAAAGGAAAGACATTTTTCTGAATTATCCGATACCATTGAAGAAGCATTAAAAAAATATACTTCCTTAGAAATTAAATATGTAGAATCTATAGATAATGAAAACCTCATTGAAACATTAACTCATGAAAAAAAATTAAGTGATGAACAACTTAAAATGTTGGCCGATTTGATGTATGAAAAAGGAGAGTATTATGTATCTGTTAATTCAACTGAAGAAGCATCAACTAATTGTTTCAAAAAAGCACATCTCATCTACTTGTTTTTAAAAGAAAATGCAACGCTCAATTATTCCTTGGATATGCATTATAAGCTAGAAATATTAGAGAAAATAGAATTATAAACCCATTAATTTTTCTAGATGATGAAATCCAATACCAAAGTATTGCTTTGAGTCTAGTATTTTTTTAAGAATCTCTTGTTTTTGCGCATCTGTTTTAGATTTTTTTTCCGCAACTATCATCACATTTTTAGGTGTATGTGTATCTGATATGAATTGAAATACTTTAGTTGAATAGCCGCAATATTCTAATATCAAGGAACGAAGTCCATCTGTTACCATCTCTGCTTGGCGTTCTAAAAAAATACCATGTTTAATTAAAAAATCTAAGTCATTTTTTGTTTTGTGTTTTTCAATTTCTCTTCGTATTTGTTTATGACAACAAGGAGCTACTACAATCAAATCAGCATTTGCTTTTATTCCTTTAAAGATGGCGTCATCTGTAGCCGTATCACAAGCATGTAAGGCAATTAGTATATTTACATTGGCAGCATCATAGTCCATAATAGTTCCTTGCGCAAATTTTAAATCATTAAAATTCGATTTCCTTGCAATATCATTACATAAATCAACTAAGTCCTTTCGATACTCAACTCCAGTAACTTTTGTTTTTAAACTTAAAACATTAGTTAAATAATCATAGAATGCAAACGTTAAATATCCCTTGCCAGCTCCCATATCCAAAACATTTAAAACATCATGTTTCGGTAAATTTTTAATCAAGGGACTTAATAATTCAACATAATGATTAATTTGTTTGTACTTATCTTGAGAACTAGGAATGACTTTTCCTTTTTCATCAGTAATTCTTAATTGTTGTAAATACGACTTACCTTGCGCAATAACCAATCTGTTTTTTTGCACATTATGTTCCAACGAAGGTAGCTCATGATGAGTTGGCTTGTTTACCTTAAAGCTAGTTTTACTATTACTAGTCCATTCAAAAACCACATCACCATCTAATGTACATAAAGAAGCGTGTCTAAAATCACTGCTATCAATAAAGTCATTAACTAAATCTATTCCATCTTCAATAGAAAAATTTTTTACGATATCTTTTGTTTGATAACGATAGGTAACGCTTAATTTATCTTCTTGTTTTATTATCGTTTTTTTAATGTAGCAATTTTTAAGTTCCTGAATAGCCCCTTTATAATTGGCCAAAGAAAGTTTTACAAATGTATTATCATTCAGGGATTTTTGAAGTGATGAAATAAATTGCTCTTGATGCGTCATAAAAATTAAGATTGATAATAAAATGCTAAGATACATTAATCGTTATTAAAAAATGAGTAAAAATCATGGATGAATTTATCATCTAATAAAAATAGTTTGTATATTCGTTAATACCCGATATGTATAAACTCATTTTCATATTATTATTTCTCTCTCTATTTTGCAGAGCTCAACAAAATGAGTTCGATAAATATGGTCCCTTTGGTTCACAAGTTCACACAGATTTAAAAGTGGCGTTGGAAATAGAAAAAAACATCTATAAGATGGATTTGAGTTATAAAAAATTGGAACCTAAATTATATGCAAAACTCGGTAAACTAAAAGATTTGCAAGCACTAAAATTAAGTGGTAACGAAATAAACACTTATCCAGCAAACTTTGGCGACCTATATAATCTCATTTATTTTGCCAGTTATAACAACGAATTCGCATCATTTCCTCCCGATTTAAAAAAATTCGGAAACTTAAACTACTTAGAGTTTTTTGGAAGTAAAATCGATAGCATTCCATCAGAAATAGCCTATTTAAGTAGATTAAAGACTTTAAAAATATCATCTACAAATGACACATTAAAACTTCCAACAACATTAAAATATTTAAAAAATTTAAAAGATGTTACTATTGAAAACTGTGTATTAGATAGCTTTCCAAGAGAAATTTTCAAAATTCCAAATCTTACTTTTTTAAATCTAACAAATACAAATACATTTTATCTCACTAAACATTTTGAACGATTTGTAAATTTAGAAGTGTTGATTTTAGATGCCAACCAACTACAAAGTATTCCTTACGAAATTTATAAAGCAAAAAAATTAAGATTTCTTTCGGTTAAAAATAATCATCTTCAAAAATTACCTGATAGTATTTCCGAATTAGAAAACCTAACCGTATTAGATGTTAGAGGAAATGGATTTTCTAAACAATATATTGAGGAATTAAAAGCAATGCTTCCTGGCTGCGAGATTAGATTTTAGGTTTAACCGCAGAGAGGCTTAGTGTTTTCGCAGAGTGCGCTAAAATTATTTTAAATAATACAGGATCCTCTCTTTTTTTCTATGCGTTAAATCCAGATTACGCATTAGAAAATCTATTACGAGCTGAAACCTCTTCAAAACAGAACGCTTTGCCACTTTTTCTCCTTCATCATAGTGGTTACTATGCTTCAGTCAAAAAAGTGTCTGTTTTATTAAG